>Ga0265294_10000772_pt1 | contig 43274 bp, 50 predicted proteins | sample MunlanPumphouse3_FD_192504 | JGI IMG/M metagenome (GOLD analysis project Ga0265294, IMG submission 192504) | Groundwater microbial communities from a municipal landfill in Southern Ontario, Canada - Pumphouse #3 | ecosystem: Environmental > Aquatic > Deep subsurface > Groundwater | place... | reverse complement strand
GAAAAGCAAACAACACAGAAAAAAGAATATAAAATATCCAATAGAGTATTTTTACTTTTAGATTTTTAGGCTTTCCAAAAAGTTTTAATAATAGAATATCAACATAGGTAAAAGGATCAATCCATTTAGAATATTTTTTAATATAATTCATGGTTTTCTTTATTTGCTGTTAGGTAATGTTTTTTCTAAGTTTGAGATTATATTTTTTAGATTTTCTTCAGCTTCGTTAATGCAGGTTAGTAGTGTGTCTTTTGCTGGGGTGTCCTTTGTTTTTAGATAAACATAGAACTTATCTTCAAGGTTATCTTCTCTTTTTAGAGATGCAAATTCTACTTCTCTTTTTTGAGAAGCAATGTTTATTACTAGATCAAAAAAAGAAGAGTCTTCTTTAGTTACAACAAATTCAATTTCATTTTTTTCTTTTTTAATAAATTCAAAATCCATATCTTTTCACTTCTTTATAATTTTTCTTGTTTGTGTTTGTTTACAGTTTAGGCATTTAATTTGTGTTTGGTTATTGTTAAGGTTAAGAGGTTTTTTACATTTTATACAGTTAGCATAAATTACTCCATAGTTGTCAGCATTAATTGTTAGTTTATATCCAAAGGTGTCTGCATCTGTGATCTCTGCTTTAATAATATCTCCTTTTCTAAGTAGATCTCCTACCTTTTCTATATATTCATCTGAGATGTTGTTTACAAAAAGGACTCCGTTGTTACTTGGACTAATAGCTTTTTGTTTATTTTCTGCATACTCAACTTCTACAATTGCAATTTTGTCTGTTGTTTGAACAACCTTTCCAAAGACAACGTCTCCTTCTTGGAGTGGTTCTTTTGTTTTTATTTTTGTAAATATTTTATTTAATATTTCTTTTTCTTTTTCTTGGTTCAAAGGGTATCACATTTTATATTTTTTTAATTTTATAGTTTAAAAATAAGTTTTAATATATATTATATAATTGGAAATATTTATATACTGTTTCCATAAATAATATATTGACATATTATGGTATTAGAACTTATTACAAATATTTACAAATTAAGGCAAAAGCCAATCTTGATGTTTTTTGAAGCAATTATTTTAACATTGTTTTCTGTTTTTTTTTCTTTACTTATTTTTTCTGGAGAATCTGTAAGTTTTTCTATTCTTGCTTTTATTACTATTGGGGCTTTGCCTTTGTTTAATAGGTTGTATGCTTTTGATTCTTACTTGACTGGTTATAATAAGTCTTTTTTTAAAAGGCATAAAAAGATAATTTTATTACTATTTTATTTCTTTTTAGGAATAATTTTTGCATTTGTTGTGATTTATTTTTTTTCTCCTGCAACTGTAAAGGATAGTTTGTTTTCTGTTCAGTTTAAGGAACTTGACAAGATTAGTTCTGTGAGGAGTGGAATAACTGGAGATGTTGTTTCTGGTTCTGAGTTTAGTCAGTTTGGTTTGGCTTTTAAGACAATATTATTTAATAATCTAATAGTCATTTTAAGTGCTACTCTCTTGTCTTTTTTCTATGGAGCTGGAGGTTTATTTTTAATAGCTTGGAATGCTTCAATTTTAGCTGCTGCGATAATAAAAGATGTTATTTTTTCTTTTTCCACAGTAAACAGTAGTCTCTTTTTTGCACCTTTTGTTGGTGTGTTTAGAAGTATTGTAAACTTTATAGGTTTTATACCTCATGGTTTTTTTGAAGTTGCAGCTTACTTTATTGTGAGTTTGGCAGGTGCCATTTTTGCCAGAGATCTTTTTAGAGGTGTTTTTACAACTGACTTTAAGAGTCTAGTAGTTAAAGATTTTTTATATTTATTTTTACTTGCAATTATTTTTATATTGATTGGGGCTTTGATAGAGGCTAGTTACTTTTTATAACTTTTTTCTTATTGTTTTTAAAAAATATTTCTAATTTTATAAAATTTACTTATTTTATAATGTAATGGTTTATAAATTAAAGTGAGAATTTTGGACTATATAAGTTACAATAAAAAGAGAGGGTTTCTCTTATAGCAATTACATTTAATGTTGGACAAATACATTTCACTTTTGCTTTTAACACACTTAGCTTACAAAAACCAATTTTCTATAAACTTTTTTACTATTTCTAAAATTTTCACAACTTTCCCAAAATAAATATATTAAAATAGGTTTTTACTCATTCTATTTATATTATGCTATATAATTATATTCTAAGATATCCTTTCTCACAAAAAGCAAAGGACTTTTTAAAGGAAAAAAACATTGATCTTTTGTCAATTGATCCTGAAATTATTAAAAAATCAGCTGCCTTTTTATTAAAGAATCTACCACTCAGTAACCAAAGTAAAGAAAAACAATTCCATTCTCTTTTAAAAATAGAAGATGAAAGGATCTCTCTTCTTTTTGTTACAATCTATCCTGTTTCTAGACTACTGTTAAAGGTTATTGACTATAACCCCCTTTACCAACAGTTTGCTCTATATTTTCAAAAACAATTTAAATATTTTATAACTAAACCCGTAAACAGTGAGGAGTTTTTAGAGATAAGTAAAGATCTTTGTAAAGAGCTTTCAATTGACACTGACAATAATAAATATTATATTAATTTAATTGATTATCTTTCCTATGAACTTTCAGAAGAACATAAGTTACAGTATGCAAATCTAGAAGATGGAAAAGTATATTTTTCAAAAGCAGAACTTGTAGAGTTACTTTCTGCAATTTTAAAAAAAAGAATTTTAAAAAACATAGATTTAGAAAAGGAAGACTTTCCAAAATTATTCTTAGATTATGGTAATGCCATTAAAGAAAAGATTTTAAAAGAAAATACCTTTAATACCCCAACAGCAATCAACAAACCGCCAATAAATACCTATCCTCCTTGCTTTCTAAAAATGCACAAGAAGCTTATGGCGGGAGAAAGATTAACACATATTGAAAATTTTACATTTGCTGTTTTCTTATTTAATATTGGTTATAATTATGATGAAATTTTAGATCTTTTTAAAAACTTACCAAACTTTGATGAAAAGATAGCAGGTTACCAAATTCAAAAGATTATTGAAAAAAAATATTCAGTTCCAAGCTGTGATACTCTAAAAAGCAATGGCCTTTGTGTTAATGAATGTAATGTTAAACACCCATTTCAATTATTTAAATTTAATAAAAATGTAAATAAAGATAAAGATAATAAAGAGGTAGAAAAGAAATGAACAATAAAAATTTATTATTAGTAGTTTTAGATGGTATAGGGTTATATAAAGATTATGAAGGAAATGCAGCTTTTAGAGCAGACACAAAAACCTTAGACACTTTGATAAACAAATATCCATTTGTAGAAATTGATGCAAGTGGAGAAGCTGTTGGTCTTCCAAAAGGGCAACTTGGGGGTTCTGAAATTGGACATCAAACAATTGGTGCAGGAAAAATTATAGAGTCCGATCTTCTAAGAATAAATAAAGCAATTAAAGATAAAAGCTTTTATAAAAATAAAGTTCTTCTTTCAACTATTAAGAAAGCAAAAAACAACAATATACATTTGGTTGGTTTGTTAAGTGATGGTGGAGTACATTCTCATATTGATCACTTATTTGCAATCTTAGATGTTATTTCTAAAAACAAAACAAATGATGTTTTTTTACATCTTTTTACTGATGGAAGAGATGTGCCTCCAAAGTCAGCACAGCTATATATTTCAAGACTTTCAGAATACTTAGAAAAACTAAAAATAACAAACAGAGTTTATATTGCAAGTATCTCTGGAAGATATTATGCAATGGATAGAGATAACAGATGGGATAGACAAAAAATAGTCTATGATCTATTAGTTTCAGGAAAAGGAAATAAATTTTATAGTACTTCTGATTTTATAAAAAATTCCTATAAAAAACAAGTAACTGATGAATTTTTGTGGCCTACTCTTTTAGAAGAGAGAGGCTTGATTAAGAAAAATGATTCTGTAATTTTCTTTAATTTTAGAAGTGATCGAGCAAAACAATTAACAAACATGTTTACAGACAATTCCTTTAATTATTTTAAAACAAAAAAATTAGATTTGAATTTTACAACTTTTACACAATATGATTCTAGTTTTAAAAGTGTAGATGTGATGTTTAAACCCATAAAATATAAGGATGGGTTAGGGCAAATATTTTCTAAACAAAAATTTAAACAATTAAGAATTGCAGAGACAGAGAAATATGCACATGTAACTTATTTCTTTAACCAAGGTCAAGAAAAACCAAACAATTTAGAGCATAGAATTTTAATTGATTCTAAAAAAATAAAGACTTATGATTTAGATCCTACAATGTCTGCTAAAAAGATCACAAATAAACTCTTGCCTTTATTAAATAAAGACTATAAATTTACATTACTTAATTTTGCAAATGGGGATATGGTTGGGCACACTGGTGATCTAGAGGCAAGTATAGAGGCAGTTTCTTTTGTTGATAAGCAAGTTGAAAGGATTCTAAAGAAAGTAGACTTAGAAAAAACTATTGTGTTAATTACTGCTGACCATGGAAATTGTGAAGAGATGTTTTATGAAAATAAAACTATATGTACTTCACACACTTTAAATCCAGTGCCTTTGATTTTAGTGTCTAATACAGATTACAAGTTAAAAAATATTAAAAATGGAAGCTTAGCAAACATTGCACCAACCATCTTAGATTTACTAGATTTAAAGATCCCAAGTTATATGGAGAAGTCTTTGTTAATAAAAGATTCTAAGAAGGTAACTCCTAAAGTTACAAAGCAGGTAACTCCTAAGGTTACAAAGAAAACAAAACCTAAGGTTACAAAGAAAACAAAACCTAAGGTTACAAAGAAAACAAAACCTAAGGTTACAAAGAAAACAAAACCTAAGGTTACAAAGAAGGAAACTTTTAAGGTTGTTAAAAAACAAAAAAAAAGATAATATGCAGATACTTAAGATTGATAAAAAAAATAAAGAAATTTCATTTATTCTTCACACAATTGAAGATCTATGGGCAATTAAGTCAATCATAAGTCCAGGAGACATTATTTCAGGTTCTTCCTATAGAAGGCAAAGACAAGAAGAACTAACAACAAGTGAGAGAAAACCAGTCTTTGTTTCAATTCTTATAGAAAAATTTGATTATTCTTCTGAACTTAATTCTTTAAGATTTACTGGGGTAATTGTTTTTTCTAAGCCTCCAGAGTTAGCACCTCTAGGAGAACACCACACCTTGGAGATTAAGTTTAATGAAAGATATAATATTAAAAAGAATAACTTATTTCAATACCAGATTGATATTTTAAAAAAGATCTCTTCTATGTCAAATAAACTTTCTGCAATTGTTATTGATGATGAGAAAGCAGAGATCTTCCAATTAACAGACATTGGGATCGGTCCGTCTGTTGCTATTCCTTCTGGAAAGTCAGGAAAAAGATATGATCACAATTACACATATGAGCCTTTCTTTGAAAAGATATATGATCTAATAAAAGATAAAAAAGAAGCAATCATTATTGCAGGACCAGGGCAACCAAAAAATAAATTAAAAGATTTTTTATTAATTAAAGATAATTTTTTTAAAATCTCTCTTGTAAATATACAAAACATTTCTAAATCCTCAATAAAAGAACTGTTTACAAAAAAAGAGATCTCTAAGGTCTTTGAAAATTCTTTAATCTACAAGGAAAACAAATATCTTGAGGAGTTTCTTAAACATTTAGGAAAAGACACAGGTAAAAGCATTTATGGTCTTAAAGAAGTTTCTGAAAAAATAGATACTGGAGCAATTGAATTTATTTTAATTACAGAAAATATTTGGAAGAATAATATTGATCTAATCCAAGAACTAATTTTAAAAGCAGAAAAATATAGTTCAAAAGTGCATGTTGTTGACTCAACTCATTTGGTTACAGAGACAATAGCTTCTTTTGGTGGAATCATTGCACTTTTAAGATACAAGGTTTAATTTAATTTTAATTATTTTTTTAATTAAAATAAAAAGAATAAGACAAAGACAAAGGTTTTTTAGTATTAACCATGTATTGCTGTGTCTTTTAGTTTTTTCATCTGTGGTTTTGCATCTTTTGTTATGGTTATAGAATCCATTTCCTTTTTTTCTTTTTTCAAAGTTCTTGTAATATAACCTGCCATAAGATTGATTGTTAATTTAGATAAAGGTAAGTTCATTTGTTTAATAAAGTTTTTATTCTTTGTAAAATCTAAACCTAATTTGTCTTTAAATTCTGTAATTATTATTTTTGCTTTTGCTTTTATACTATTTGACATTGCTTTTCCCATAAATATCAGCTCACACTTATAATTTCTTTTTGTCCATTTTTTATTCTAATAACTGCTAAAGGAATTACTCCTTTTTCTAGTTCCTTTTCTGCTAGTAGATATGCTGTGTCATCTTTTAAAGCCCTTACTAAAGGTGGAGCTCCAAAAGCTATTTGTTCTGACCTTGCAGAAAGTATTCTTGTAATTTCATATTTTGTTAATTTTTCCATATTTAATCATAACTCTTATTTTTATAATATAAAAAAGTAGTTTATATATTTAATATAATATAGGAAATACTTTTAAATGTAATTCTTTTTTTGAAAAGTGGACAGTTGAGATATATTCTTTCTTTACAATAAATTATAATATTTTAAATTTGTTTTTAACAATTTCCACAGTAGCTAAAATAATCAAAATTATCTTTTTTTGGCTAATTTAAGTTACTTTGACTAAGTTTATTTAGATTAAGTATTTTATATACCGAAACTGAATGATTTACAGAGACTTAAATATTAATTAATTATAAATTCATTATAAAGTATAAAAACATTATAAAACAAAGTACCTTATTTTAGAACAGATTTAGTGTATTTTAATTTAATTATAGTTAACAGTCTTTTTAGACTTATAGGCCCAAAGTAATCATTTCTATCCTCTCTTATAATCTAGCTTGCTCAAAATTGTACAATCAAACTATTTAAAATTCTTTTTATAGTATACTTATTTGTGAAGAGTTATGGCAGTAGTAAAAAAAATAAATGATTCAATAAGAGTTAAGATTTTAGATGCTATGAGAAAGAAAGGAAGTGTTGTTCCTAATGTTAGACAAATTCAAAAAATAACAGGTTTTCATAGAGCTACAATAAAATCTTCAATTCAGTTTTTAGAAAAGGAAAATTTCATAACTGGGTACAGGCCTTTGTTGGATCCAAAGGTTGTTGGCTTTAATCTAAATGCTATGCAGTACATGCAAGTAAATTTTTCAGAGAAAGAAAAATTTAAAAAATATTTAGAACTAGTAACACAAGATAAGTCTGTTTATCTTTGCTCAGAAGTAATCTCAGACAGCAGCTTTAGCTTAGCTCTTGGTTATCTTTCAAGAAACATAGAGTCTCATCACATTAATATTAAGAAAAAATATGTTTTAGGAATTTCAAATTATTTTGATTTTATTAAACAAAATTCTACCTTTTATCTTTCTTCTCCTGTTTATAAAAACTTAAATCAAATAGATGTAATTATTGATCTATTAAAGGAAGAACTAGCAATTGATTAATTTATGGAAATTGAAATTGAATATCTTGAGTCTGTTGGAAAGACAGCAGAAAATAAATATCTTTTAAGAAATAAATTTAAATCTAAATTGGTAGGTCTTGAAAGTGCACTTTCACAAACTAAACAAAAATTAGAAAATATTTCAAAAGACATATCTGTTGACAAAGGAAATATAAAGATAAGTAGAAAGATTGACAGAGTTAAACACTGGTATTCAAAGTTTAGATGGTTTTTTACAAAAAATGGTTTTCTTGTAATTGCAGGAAGAGATGCAAAGAATAATGAGTTGTTGATTAAAAGGTATATGGAGAAAAATGATCTTTATTTTCATGCTGAGATTCATGGTGCTCCTCACACCTTACTAAAAACAAATAACAAAGAGCCTTTAGAGATTGACAAAATACAAGCTGCAAGCTTTGCAATGATTAACTCTTCTGCTTGGAAAAATAAAGTCTACTCTACAGAGGTGTATTCTGTAAAGCCTGAGCAAGTTACAAAAACTGCAAACCCTGGAGAATCTTTAGGTACTGGCGCCTTTGTTATAAGAGGGCAAAGGGAATACTATAAAAAACTTAATTTAAAATTAAAGGTAGTTTATGATAAAGAGAAAGGGTTATATGCTTGTCCAATTCTTTTAATAGAAAAAGAAGGAAAAGAAGATGTTGTTGTTGTTCCTGGGAAAGACTCAAAATCAGTAACTTCCAAAAAAATAAAAGAAATATTTTTAAAGAAAGGGATTAGTTTAGCACAGGAAGAAATTGATAGTGTGTTGCCTCCTGGCAACTTTGATATTTTGTAATCTTTTCTTTTTTAATTTTATTTTTTTTTAGTTTTCTTATAATTTTCTTTCCAAATTTTAATTTAAATTTCAATCCCATTTTAAATTTCAATTCTTCTTTTGCTTTTGCCCTCCTTTCTAAATCAATTAAGAATAATTATTATTAAATACTATTTGGTGCATAATATATATTATCTAATTGTTAAGTGAAAAAATATGCCTGAAGAAATTGTAAAATTAAAAGTAAGTGAAGCAAAAGAAGATTATGTTGGAAAAAACATAGTAACCCTTGATATCTCCATTAAACAGAAACTAAACTTAATCTCTGGAGATGTTATTGAGATCACTGGAGAAAAAACAACAGTTGCTCAAGTTTGGCCAGAAAAGATAAGTGAAAGGCAAGAAAATATTATTAGAATGGATCAATATATTAGAAATAATGCAGATGTCTCAATTGGGGAGTTTGTAACTATTAAAAGAGTTGAGCCTGAAATTGCACATGAGATTGTCCTAACACCATTAAGGGAAGTTAACCTTATCTCTGAAAACTTAGATGTAATTATTAAAAAGAATTTTTTAGGAAGACCATTTTTAGAGAGAAACAATGTTATTATTAATCTTTTTGGAAATGGTGTCTTTTTTAATATCAGTTCTACAAAGCCTTCTGGATGTGTGATCTTAGCAGAAAGCACAAACCTTATTATTAATAAGAAACCAAGCTCTAAAATAAAACCAAAAACAATTATTGGATATGAGGATGTTGGTGGACTTAAAAGAGAGATTAGCGTTATTAGAGAGATGGTGGAGTTACCCTTTAAATACCCTGAATTTTTTGAAAAATTAAATGTTTCTCCACCTAAAGGCATTCTTCTTTATGGGCCTCCAGGTACAGGGAAAACTTTACTTGCAAAGGCTCTGTCAAATGAACTAAAAGCAAACTTTATAGCTCTTGATGCTCCACAGATTATGGCAAAGTTTGTAGGGGAAGCAGAAGAAAGGCTAAGAAGTATTTTTAAAAAAGCACAAAGTAAAACCCCAGCAATAATTTTTATTGATGAGATTGATGCTATTGCTCCTAAAAGAGATGGCTTTGTCTCAGAGGTAGAGAAAAGAGTTGTTGCTCAGTTGTTAGCCTTAATGGATGGAGTAAGTAACAGAGGGGAAGTAATTGTTATTGGAGCAACCAACAGACAAGATGATGTTGACCCTGCTCTTAGAAGACCAGGAAGATTTGATAGAGAAGTTGATATTGGTGTTCCTAGCGAAGAAGGAAGACTTGAGATTTTAAAAATACATACAAGAAATGTTCCTCTAAACAAAGATGTTTCCTTAGCAAAGTTAGCAAAAAAGACACATGGCTTTGTTGGTGCTGATCTTGGTGCACTTGTAAAAGAGGCAGCAATATTTTCTATAAAAAATGCAATTGAGGATGTTGATTCTCCTAAAAAGGAATTTCCAAAAGAGATCTTGGATAAGCTTTGCATAAACAAGGTTGACTTTGAATCGGCTTTAAAGGTTGTTCAACCATCAGCTTTAAGAGAAATCTTTGTAGACATGCCTGACATAAGCTTTGATGAAGTTGGGGCTTTAAAAGAGCAAAAAGAAATCTTTACTGACATCATTAACCTATCTTTAAACAGAAAAGCTGTTCTTTCAAAAATGAATGTAAAAGCTCTTAAAAAAATACTATTGTGTGGACCTCCAGGCACAGGAAAGACAATGTTTGTAAAAGCAACAGCAAAAGAGTTTGGTTTAAACTTTATATATGTAAAGGGACCTGAGGTCTTTGACAAGTGGTTAGGAGAATCAGAAAAAGCAATTAGAGATATTTTTAAAAAAGCAAAAAATGTTTCTCCATGTATTCTTTTTTTTGATGAAATTGATTCCTTAACACAGAATAAAGAAGACTTGATTGGAGGAGGACCCAAAGTCTTAGATCAACTTCTAACAGAGCTAGATAATGTTTCTCTAAAAGACATAATTTTTATAGCTGCAACTAACAGACCTGACTTGATTGACAAATCTTTTTTAAGAAGTGGACGAATTGACAAGATCATTGAATTTAAAATTCCAAGTGCAAAAGAAAGAAAAGAAATAATTGATCTTCTTATTAAAAAGACTCCACACGAGAAAATAAATATCAACTTAATTGTTGAAGAAACTGATGGATTTGTTGGAGCTGACCTTAGCTTGCTAATTACTGATGCAACCCTTTTAGCAATCAAACAAAATAAATATAAGGAAACAAAACTAAAAGAAGAGCACATTATAACCATTCTAAAAAAGATGAAAAGCCATAACAAAGGTGGTAAAAATAAAGCCTCTGATGATTTTAGAAATGATAAGTCTATTGCAAAATATATTCAGTAGAAGTTTTTTTACAAAATAAAAATTTAAAAAACCTCTATAAAACAAACAAGAACAAAACAGGAATAGCAATAGTAACTAACCAAATAATAGGGTTCCACAAAAATATACTTTTTCCATCAAGCGGACCAATTGGAATTAAATTAAATAAAGCTATCCAAAAATTAATAAAGATTCCATAGGTAATAATGATTGCTGGTAGTCCCAAAAAAGCAAGACCAAAGAAAACAAAACCCATAATGATGTTAATAACAGGTCCTGCAAGAGAGGTTATGCCTTCTTCTTTAACACTTAACCTTTTACCGTAGATGTACACAGCTCCAGGGGCAACAAAAACAAATCCCACTAAAAAAGACAGACCTATAGAAAATAATAAAGAATTTTTCCACTTTACAAATTTTGCTTTTGCACCAAACCTAATTGCTGTGTATTTGTGTGCAAGTTCGTGGAGGATAAAGGATGTTCCAGTAACAATTAGGCTAACTCCTAAAAATATTAAAAAATTAATAATTGTAAATTCCTTTAATTGGCTTGAGAAAAGATGATAACCACTAAGGACTATTGTAAAGCATAGAGAGATAACTAACCAAGCAATAACAATATCTTTAACTTCATTGTGTTTTTTTGGTTTATACTGTTCTGCATAGTCTTCAAAATTATATTCTTCTTCCATATCTTTTCAAACTTTTTCAAATTATATATATGTATAATGTTTACAAGTTATTTTATTTATATTCTTTTTAGAAAGAATTTAATTGGTTAAAAAATAAAAGACTATTGGTTAAAAGCTAAAATTTATTTTTTAAAAATAAAAGCTAAAATCTAAAAAAAAAACTTGCTTTTTCTAAAATTAAAAAACTTTAAACCTTTAAAAAAAGCTTCTCAAAATTATTATGCATTGTTTTTTTCACATCTTCTAAATTTAGATCATACTCTCTACAATATTGTTTGTAAACCTCAATTATTGACAAAGGCGTTGTTTTTTCTCCATTTAAGTAAATTGGATAATCAGTCTCAAGTAATATTTGGTTTTTGTATTTATTTACATCTATTGTGTTTTTATTCAAAGCCTTCTGTGTTAGGTAATACCCTCTTTTCAAAGCTTCAAGTTTCTCTTCCTCTTGCCCAGTAAACCAATGTAGTAAGACTTTTAATTTTGAATAATTTTTTAGGATCTCTAGGGTTGGCTTAGTTGCATATCTTGTATGAAGTATTACAGGCTTTTTTAAACTTTGTGCAATCTCTAATTGCCTTTCAAGTAATTGTTTTTGTTCAAGTCTTTTATTTTTATCTTTTGTTATCTTATAATCTAAACCAATTTCTCCAATTGCCAAAGCCCTTGAAAAATCAATTTTCTCTAAATCTTTAAGAGTTTCTTCTAATTTTCTATTTAAAACATAATCTGGGTAAAGTCCATATGCAAAATAAATATTTTTAATATTCTTTTTTCTAATCTCTTCTAATCTTAAATAACTATTCATGTCAACTGAGCAGGTGATGGCTTTTAGAGCATTTTCCTTAAAAGTTTCCATCAAATAATCACTATAAAGCAAATCATAATGGCAATGTGCATCAAGATAGTAATTATATTTGTTTTTGTCCATATATACATATGATTAAAATACATTTTAAAGAGTTCGGCCTAGAAATTCCACCTTATATTTATTTACCATCTGATGACACTTATCTTTTGTTAGATGTTTTAAGAGAAGAATTAAAATCAAAGACATTTAGAAAGAGTTTAGAGATTGGAGCAGGTAATGGAATATTAAGTTTAGAGTTACTTGACTATTCTAAAAACCACCTAGCATCAGACATCAACCCAATTGTTATTAAGTACCTCATTAAGTTAAAAGAAAGATTTAGTTTAAAAAACTTAGAAATAGTTGAAAGTGATTTGTTTAAAAAAATTAAAAAACAAAAATTTGATTTAATTGTTTTTAATCCACCATATGTAGTTTCAGAGGACATTGTTGATTGTTCAACAGATGGTGGAAAGTGTGGATCAGAGATTATTTTAAGATTTGTTTGTGAACTTAAAGATTACCTTTCTAAAAAAGGGATATGTTATTTATTAATTTCTTCTTTAAATAAACCAGATGACATCTACAAGTTGATTAAGAAACAAAAACTAAAATGTGAAATTGTAAAAAAAACAAATATATTTTTTGAAGAACTATTAGTCTTAAAAATAACAAAAAAATAAAATTTTAAATTTGAATATTTATGCCAGCAAATGTATCCTTTGAATTTTCAATAGCTCAAAAAAAATATGATGACGCTAAGACTGATGAAGAAAAGATTGTTGCTTTACAGGACATGGTTTCTAAGGCTCCTGGGCATAAAGGTGCAGAAAATCTAAGAAAAGATCTTTCAAGAAAATTATCTTCTTTAAAAAACAAAATAGAAAAACAAGCTTTAACAAATGCAAAAAGATCTGGTAACACCATAAACATAAAAAAAGAAGGTGCTGGGCAAGTTGTTATTGTTGGTCTTGCAAACACAGGGAAGAGTACTTTTCTTTCTGAGTTTACAAACTCTAAACCCTTAATAGCCCCTTATCCTTATTCTACAACCAAACCAGAAGTTGGAATTTTGAATTATGGTGGTGCTTTAATTCAATTGGTTGAACTTCCTTCTTTTTTAGAGAATCATGATTTAACTTCTCAAATTTATTCTATGATTAGGACAGCTGACCTTTGTATATTGATAATAAAAAATGGTTTGATTTCAGAGTTAGAAACATTAATAAAAATAATTGAATCAAAAGATGTTTTTATAACTAAAAAGAAACCAAAAATTAGTTTTACAAAAAGTGATTTTTTAGGAATATCTTTTATAAATGAACAAAATCTTTTAGTTCCAAAAGCACAAGCAATTGATTTTTTAAGATCTTCAGGATTTAGATCTCAAAATATTATTTTAAATCAGAAAACCACAATGGAAGATCTCTTGTTGTTAGTTAATCCAAGAGCCTCTTTTGTACCAACAATTATTGTCTCCATGCCCTTTGCAAGAAATATTAAAAAAACAAAGTACAAAGATTTAGATGTTTTTGACTTTTCTCAAAAAGAAGAAATTATAGAAAAAATATTTGAGCTTTTGGAAAAGGTAATTGTTTACACAAAAAAACCTGGACAAAAAGCAGATAAAACAGAGCCTTTAGTTTTAAAAAAAGGAGAAACAATTGTTGATGCTGCAAAAATAATTCATAAGACAATTTATAAAAATCTAAAGTCTGCAAAAGTGTGGGGTTCTACAAAATTTCCTGGACAAGTTGTTTCTAAAAAATATGTTTTAAAGAACCATGATGTTGTTGAGTTTAATGTTTAAAACGAAACAAATAAAAAGAAAACATAAGATATACTTTATTAGATAAATATATTTAATATATGAGAAACTATGGCTTTTTCAAAAAATCCAAAAGAAATAATTGAATTAAGTTTAGAGGAAAAACTATATCTTTTATTTTTGCCTTTAACTAGAGAAATTACCTCTAAAAGCTTTGAACATAAATTAGAGCAAGCAGACATACCTCTAGACATGGATGTTTATTTAGCAAAGAATTTATTTTTTGCAGTGTTTGTCTCTTTTTTGGTTTTAATTTTTGGAATAATTTTGATTGTGATGTCTCCAGGGATTATTTCTTTTGGAACTCTTTTAATTATTTTTTTTGGTGTGTTTTTTGCTTACGTAGTTTACACTATAATTAATCCCTACATGGTTGTCGGAACAAAGGTAAACAGTATTAAAGCAAACCTGCCATTAGTTATCTTAGGGATGTCATCTGTTGCAGAATCAGGAGCACCACCAGCATCCATTTTTTCAACATCAACTGTTAAAGATAAAAGTCAATATGTAAATAAAGAATTTTCAAAAATTGTATATTACATAGACTCTCTAGGGATTTCTTTGTTAGAAGCAATTGATCTAGTTGCAAATAAAACACCATCCTTTGAGCTTAAAAAATTTTTAATGGATTTAAAATCAAATATTGAGTCAGGTGGAGATCTTTCTGACTTTATGTCTAAAAAAGCATCCCAGGCTAAATTCCAGTATGATCTTTTACTTGATAATCAAAATAAAAAAGCAGAGATGTTTGGTGACATCTATTCTGCTGTTGTAATTGCAGGACCATTATTTTTATTTTCAGGAGTTATGCTTTTGGGAATGGTTGGTGGTGGCATTGCTGGAATAAGTATAAGTGCTTTATTAACTTTAGGTGTTTTTGTTTTAGTGCCTATAATGAATATAATATTTTTAATTGTAATGAATTTATTTCAATAAAGGAGAATATGAGGAATTATTTTGGATTTGGATTTAAAATTAAATTTAAGTGATAAGCAAAAGTTTTTTCTAGACTATGCTGTAAAAGGTTTAATTGGTAGTATAATTGCTTTTGTATTATTGTATAACACAAAGATCTTAATATTTTCTTTTTTTCCTCTACTTGTAGCAATTGGTTTAGCTGCAAAAATCTATACTGCGAGAATAAAGTCTTATGAAAGAAATTTGTTTGTTTTTTTAGATGACCTTAAAGATCTTTTACAAGGTGGTATGAATATTGTTACTGCTGTTGAGATTTCTACAACTCATGATTACGGGGCATTAAATGAAAAGATTAGAAGACTTGCTGCACAAGTAAAGATTGGGGTTTCTTTTGATAAAGCGCTTTCTGATATTTTTGGAGAAATTGATAGTCCTATTTACAAGCAAGTAATTCAAATTATTTCAGAAACTACAAAAATTGGAGGAAGTATAATTAAGATATTTTCATCTATTTCAAGCTATGTTAGGACCCTAAACGACATGGTTGATCAAAGAAAATCAAAAACCTTCTCTACTGTTTTTTCAAGTTATTTTATGTTTTTTGTTTTTATTGCAATTATTTTAATAATTCAGATTATCTTTTTACCAATGCTTAGTGGGGAAGGTGTGTCTATGAGTGGGGAAGGGGCAAGTCAAGTAAATGCTTTGGCAGATGTTGATTTTAACAGTTATTTTTTATATTTAATTTTAATTCAAGGATTTTTTGCAGGTCCAATAATTGGTAAGATTTCAGAAGGAAATGCAATTGCAGGTGTTAAGCATTCAATTATTTTAATTAGTGTTTCTGTGCCAATATATGTTTTGGTGTCTTTGTTGTTTATTGGGTAAAGGATTAAAGGTTATAGAAATTAAGTTTAAGTTGTAGAGAAATTAAGTTTAAGTTGTAGAGAAATTAAAGAGAATTTGTGGAAAGTAACCTAAATTGGAAATAAGAACTTAATTTTTTAAAGAAGTAAGATTTATAAAAGTATAGGTAATATATTTAATATAATTTGGAAATATTGTTTCCTAAAAAATATATGTTGATAAAAATGTTTGTTATAAAAAGTCAAAGAGGGTTATCTCCATTAATTGCAACAATCTTGTTGGTTGCAGTTGCTTTATCGTTAGCTGGGATTTTGTATTCTTGGTCATCCCAAAATGCAAAAGAAACAACTGGTAATTTAACTGACACAACTAATGAATGGATCGATTGTAGTTCAATTGATATATACATTGATTATGGGTGTACATATCATGAGACAAATGGAATTAACTTTATACTTTATGATAAGTCAACAGTGGAAATTGATGATAATATTACATTGACTGTTATTGATGCCAATAACACTGTTAGAAGTGCAAGTTTTGCTCCTAACTTTGTAGGTAATGCCATGGCTATTAACAATAATGTAATTACAAATGATTCAGATTTTCAAAATTTAGTAAAGCCTTTAAAAAGGGTGTCTGTGCAAGTTGACTCTTGTCCAGACAGAGTAGCTTATGTTACAAAATGTAATTGAAAGTAAATTAAAAATATTTGAACAAAATAAAATAAATTAAAATGAATAGGTGATATGAAATGAAAAGAAAAGCAATCTCTCCATTAATTGCAACAATTTTGTTAGTTGTTGTTGCTGTTGCTTTAATTGCAATAGTTTTGACATGGGGTAAAACATTTACACAAGATAGTTTAGCTGAGACTACTGACATTATTGATAGTAGTTGTTCAGGTGCACATTTAAATGTCTCAAATTGTAAAGTAGGTACTGATGGTAATATAACATTCTATGTTAAAAATATAGGAACAACCTATACATTCCCTTTAACTGATGAATTTATGATTGACATTACTACAGATGATAGTAAAGATTCAACTAACCTAAATCTTACAAATTATGCAACTTGGGCAGGATTAGGTCCAGGCCAGATGGTTCAAGTAGATATGGATTTATCTAATTTAGGCGGTAAAGATATTAGTTCAGGAACATTTTTTGATGTTACTGTAAGATCTTCAGTTTGTCCAACAGATGCTGTTGCTACAGCAAAGAATTGTCACAGATGATGTGACTGTTCTTTTTTTACTTTTTTTATTTTAAAAAAGTATTTTTTATCTTTAATAAATAAATTAAAAAAGAGAATCTATGAAAAGAAAAGCAATTTCTCCATTAATCGCAACAATCTTGTTAATAGTTGTTGCTGTTGTCTTAGTTGGAATATTAGTATCTTGGGGGCAGAATTTTGTGCAAAAAGGTACTACTGATGCTGACAACTCAATTGACACCACTTGTACAGGTGCTGGAATAAACATTATTACTTGTGATTATAATAGTTCTGGTCAAGAAATCAAATTAACAATTGTAAACTCAGGAAATGTAAGATTTAATTCTGATAACACTTTTGATGTTCTTTTAATTGATTCAGATAACAATTTAGATAACTCTAATCTAAATGTTTTGTCTTCAAGAGAATTTGATATAGGAGAATCAGAAGCAATTACAATTTCAGATTATTCCGGAAGAGGTCCTGTAAAGCTAGAGATTAGAAATTCACAATGTCCTGGTTATTTTTGGGCAACAAGATGTAGTTAGATTAATCTTTCTAATTTTATTTTTATTATTTTATTTTCTGCATCTATGATTGCAAGAATGTATTTTGCATTTATGGAGTTTGCAAGTCTTTCTGATTTTATTACTTTTATAATTGTGTCTTTATAGGTTCTTTTAATATCAACTACATATTTTGTGTGGGTGTGTTTTTTATCACTCTTCTCATAGATTCTAAAATCAAAACCAAAAATTGCTCCATCTTTAATGATGTAACCTTTATCTCTAAAGTCTTTAAAAACTAGATACTTGTCGTTAAAGTCTTTAATCTCTTTTTCACAGATCTTTTGCAAGTCTTTTTTTGAAAGCTCTAATTTTATTTTATTATTTTCAACCAAATAGAATGTTTCAAAAAGATCTAATTTTAAGACACCATTGTCATTAAACCCAAAACCCTTAGAAACAAGTTGAGACTTAAGTTTATTATTTCTAATTTCGCAGAAGTTTTTATTAATTTTTATTAAACTATTCATATCTAGTTTCTTCATATCAAATCACTTATATAAGGTAAACAGATTTCTATCTATTCCATAAAAGACACCAAGCCTTACACCAGAATCGATCCAGGCATAGGCATAAGAAAAGCAAGCTAAGGCTCTAACATAATCTTTCTTTTCTTGAAAAACAATTCCATCAGACAGATAGTTTTTAGCCATTGACAGATAATCTGTTTCTATATCTTTTAGAAAGGATTCATTTTTTATATTTAATTTAATTGTTTTTAGTGCCTTTTCTAAAAGTCCTCTATACTTTTTACAATAATTAATTAATTCTGTGTTCATCAATTGCCACTCTCTCAAAATCATTAAGTTCTCCACAGACTATCATTGTTTGTGGGAATTCTTTAATTTTTAATTTTTTATAGTCTTTAAAAGTAAAGCCAATAATCTTTTGTTCATCACAACCCATTCTAACTAAAGCTAAACAATTTAAATTTTCTAATATTTTCTTTTCATCAATTTTTTCCAGAATTTCACAAGCTTCATAAACACTCATAAACCTGTTCTCTAAAACTTTTATGTCTAGTAAACAAAAGGTGTGTGCCTTTATCTTAAGGTTGTCAAGAATAACATCATAGAAGCTTGTTGGAAAATAGTTCTTTTCAGGGTAAACAATTGAAACTGTTTTTCCAAACTTATATTCATAGAGACCTGAGTGTGCTCTGTAATTGAAGATTGAAATTCCAGGAATTACTTTTATTTTAATATTTTTAGATTTTGCTTCTTGATAAAGGGAATAGTGAGTAGTTGCAGACAAGACATTACCAATCACTAAAAGGCAAGAATCTTTTTTAAGAAATTTTTTCTCTTGCTCAAGCTCTGTTCTATTTAGTGTGATTATTTTTTTTGTAATTATTTTTTCTAAACTTAGGAGTTCTCCTTTGCTAAAGATGTTTGTGTAATTATCAATATACACTTCTTTACAATCTTTTATTGCATTCTTTGCTTCTAAGGTTAATTGCTCAGGAACAAGTCCAATACCTATTATGTAAAACATTAATAATAAACTCCTATCTCTATATATATTACTTTATTAGAACTATTAATATATTTAATGGATTGGGAGATTAATTGGTTTTCATTTTTAGATTTGGAATTTATTTCTTTTAGTTTTGAATCTATCTTAACGTAACCTTTATTTTCAAAAAGCTTATTATAATTTTTTTCAAGGTCTTTTAGGTTGTCTATCTCTAAGAGTTGAGAAGTAATCAACAGGTCAGAGATTCTAGAAGTAATTATTATTTTTTCTAGATCCTTGTCTGTGTTTGTTGTTGTGCTCATGTTGAAGGAAAAGAGGAGTATGGTTATAAAGATTAAAGCAAATAACCCATCAATTGTAAAAAATAAACCTCTATTTTTATTCACAAAAACCAACCTCAATTATTTTAAAATCATTGTTGTTGACAACTGCTCTTTTTATTATGTTTATTATAATTTTATTTTGTGTGTTTTTAATAACTTCTTTTGAGTCAATTTTAAGTAAACAGATTTTTTGGAAATTATTTGTTATCTGTGTTAGGTTTTTAATTTCTATTTTGTTTTTGGAGCAGAGGTTAGTGGTCTTATTTAGTGTTGCAAGATATTTGCAGTCTGTTATTAGTTGTTCAACAACCATCTCTTTTTCTAAAAGTTTTATGTCTTTTGTATCATTTTCAATTTTGGTCTTATAGTTGTAAATTTCTTGAAATTCTATGTTGATTAATAATATACAGATAATTAATAAAATCAAAATATCAAGAATCATTACCTGTGCTTTGCTTGATCTTAAGACAAGAGTCATTTGCAATTACTCCATTGTTCTTTTCTAAGATGTGGTTTTTGATGACACATATTTTGTTATTATAATCTTTGTAGTTTATTTTTGTTTCTAGTTTATTTTTATAATTAATATTTAGGTTTATAAAAAGACTAAGAACAATTAACAATATTAAAATTGATAAAATAAATTCAATTGTGATTTGCCCTCTAGGTATAGGTAATCACCATTACTGAGTAGTTGGCAGGTAATGTTTTTTGGGAGAAGTAGTTGTTTGTGGTTATTGAGTATCTTAAAAATAGGTTTTTATTGATTCCGTTTGTTATAATATATTTTTTGACAATAATGTTTTTGGAGGGTTTGTAGATGATGACTTTTGAGGTTTCTTGGAGTCTAGAAAAGCTTAACTTTTCTTCTTTATTTTCTTTAAGATCATACATCTTAACCTTTATGTTCTCTTCTCTTTGGAGATAGTTGAGGATTTCGTAGTTAACCTTTTTCTTGATCAAGTCCTCGTCTTCCTCTCTCTCGCCAAGCTGGTTCCTAATAAGTTGCTCTAAGTTATATTCAAAGTTAGTAACCTGAGTCTCACTAATATTTATCTCTATAAAGTCAGAGAGTCCTTCTTTTTGGGAGCCACTAATAAATAAAAGAAAAGTTAATGCAAAAAGCAATGTGAAGATAGACACCATTGCCTTTCTATTTTTAATTATACCTTTCATGTATACTTATAATTGTGGTAATGAATATTTTTAAAGCATTTCCTTTCCCTCCTTTCTCTCTCTAAAGTGTATTATTTTAAATAAATTTTAGTTAGCATTCATTCTTCTATAATCAAGTTCACTCAAAACATCTATAAGCATATTATTATATTTCTTAGTCATTGCCTCAAGTTCCATTCTCTTAAGCAAAGTATGTTTGATTTTAAGTAAAAAGTTTGTTTGTAGATTCCCAATTTCTTTTTTATACATCTTGTGCATATAACCACCTATTTTTAAGTTTTTTAAATTGTATATATATTATGCACTTTATAAGCCTAGTTAATTTCTAAGGGGGGTAGCTTGCCGAGAAAGATATAATTTAGAAAATTTCAAAAAAGATGTTAGAAAAAATGATAGAGAACAGTTATCAAAAAATAAAAATATTAATTTCTTTTTAGTTTTTAGAATAATATTTTTGTTTTGGACTTGTGGGTTTATTTGGTTCTGTTAACAATAATAAGCTTTTATTTAGTAAAGGTTTTAATAATTCTGATCTAAAATAACCTCTGTTTTTTAATTTTAAATAAGCTTGTATCTCATCTATAGTTTTAGGTGTTTTACAGAATTTAAGTATTTTAGCTTGAGGGGTAGCTTACGGGGTGATAAGAATAATAATCTTAAAAACATCTTTTTCTATTAATTCTGGTACTCCATCTGAGTAGTTTTTCACATACTTAGTTAAATTTCTTTATATCTACTTTTATTAAATCTACTATCCTTTTTTGAATTTATTAGTTATAAAATAGTTTTTTTTCTATAAAAACCAATTTATTTTTAAAATAAACCATACATAATAGAGTTATGGGATCTATTAAAAAGAATATATTTTCAGACACAGATATTGAAAAATCAATATTTAAAGATGAAAGTGTTTTCTATCCTGATTACCACCCACAAAATATACTAGCAAGAGATTCCCAAATTAAAAACCTAACCTATTACTTAAAACCAATCATTTCTAAAAAAAAAGCAAACAACATATTAATCTCAGGACCTCCAGGAACAGGAAAAACCTTAATTACAAATTATGTTTTAAATCAACTAACAGATTTTTCAAACAAAGTAAAATTTATATATATTAATTGCATACAAGACAACACAAGATTTGCAGTACTATCAAAACTAGTAAGCTTCTACAACGGAGTTTTACCAAGAAGAGGACTTGCAATTGATGAAGTATGGCAAAGATTAACAGAACTTTTCTCAAAATCAGAAATCTTCCCAATAATTGTTCTAGATGAAATTGATAAAATGGATCTAGATGATTCTTCAAAGCTTTTGTATGATCTTTCAAGATTTTATATTAATTCAAAGTATTTTACTTTAATTCTAATTACCAACCACAAACCCTTTATTCTAAAATTAGATACAAGAACACAAAGTTCATTATTCTTAAATGAAATTGATTTTTTAAAATATAAACCAACAGAGATTAAACAAATTTTAAAAGAAAGAATTGAATTTGGATTAATTGACAATTGCTTATCCCAAGATCTTTTAGGCTATGTTTGTGGTTATTCAGCTTCTAGAGGAGGAGATGCAAGAATTGCAATTGACTTAATCTATAAATCTGCAAAGGCTTCAGAAAAGAGAGGTGAATTAGTTATTTTAAAAGAAGTCTTATTAGATTCTTCAAAATTAGTAGATTCTGTTAAGCTTTTTGAAAAGATAGAATGTCTAAATCAAAGAGAACAAGAGATTTTAAATTTAATTGAAGAACCAATAACTACCAAAGACTTATATCTAAATACAAAGATTCCTCAAAGAACAGTAAGAAACATAATTGATGCTTTAGAAAAATTAGAACTAATTTCTGTAGATTCTTTAAGTCAAGGGAAAGGAAAGACAAGAGTAATTAAATTAAGATTTGATAAAAGCCTTTTAAAGAATTAAAATTAATTACATAAAAATAAAAAAAGAATAAGATAAAAATAATATCAAAAATAAATAAAAGAAAATCAAATTAAAAAAAGAATAAGAAACAAAATTAAATATAAATAAAAATTAAAAAGAATAAAAAAATAAAAAAAGAGAATAAAGAAAAGAACCTAATCACTATCTACTCTTGGTGCTAAAAAATATCTAATTGCTGCAGAACCAATTGTGTAATCTAGTTCTAAAGGCATGTCATCTTTCAATTTAATTGTAAGCATTGTCTTTGCATTCTTAATCATATTTTGTAAATAATCCAAAGGATACATTGCTTTTGCTTTATTTCCAGAGATGATTAGATTTTTAGAATCTGCTTCAATTTCTTGCTTAAACTTACCTTTACTACTTTGAGTTTCTAAAAATAATTTATTATCTTCAACTCTAAAGCTTAGATGAGAACTAAACAAAGAAGCATCTTTAATACCTCCAAGAAGTTGGTCAGGCATGATCTGAATAGTTACATCAAATTGTATTTTTGGAAGTGGTTGTTCTTGTTTAGAAACATCAATTAAAGGTATACTAAAGCTTCTTTTTGAACTTCCAATAAGTTCTATTAATATAATTGATCTATCTTCTTTTATTTCTAAAACTAACTTCTCATCTGCTGAGGAGTGAGATAAAATCTGTAAAAGATTATTAATATTTATACCAAATGTTATTTTGTCTTCATCTTGAGAAGTATCAATTACAAATTCTTCAAAAGCATCTTTTGGCATAACAAAATCAACTAAACTAATTTGGCTAGGATCTGTTGCCCTTAGGTAAATTTTATCTTTATCTATAGTAAATAATCCTTCATTTATTAAAACTCCAATTGCATCTATGCTTTTATGGAATTCTTTTGTATCTTTAATTACTAACTTAATCATTTAAAAATCCCCCTTTTTTTTGTTTTCTTAATTAATTTTTTTAATTTTAATAATTATTTATTATTTTATTAGTATATTAGGTATAAAATGGTTTTTAAATAAGTGTTTTTTTAAATTAAAGAAAGAAACTTTTAATTAAAGAAAGAAATTAAATAATTATAGTTATATATACCCAACCAATTATTAAAAAAAACCTAAAAATAAAGGATTGATCTAAAACCTCAAACAACCATGCTAAGATTAATAAGATTAAAGTGATTGGGAAAATTAAGATTTTAAAGATCCAACTAACTATACTTTGTTTTTTTGTGTAGCTGTTTTTTATAGAGGAATATACATTTTTTGAATCTTGTTTGCTTGGAACACTAAAAAACAGTGAAGAGATTGCAATCCAAACAAGAATGACAATAAATATTATTTTTAATTCTATTCTTTTAATAACAATTGAGATAATTATTGCAAGTAAGAGATTTATAAAAAAAGGAGCCATGGAGATAAGTATATTTTTGTAGTTTCTAGAAGCTTCATGCACAACATATCCTCCTGAACTTCCAATCAATTTAAATTTTTTAATTTTTACTCCTAGAAGTAGGCAGGCTAACATATGTGAGAGTTCATGGGTTGTAATTCCAATAAAGAAGAATTTGTTTAAGAAATTATTTAAGTTCATTATTTATTTTTCCAAAGTTTTATAGTCTAAGATTATTTTGTTGTTGCTCTTTTCAATAGTTATTGTTGCTGATGTTTTTATTTTTTTAAATTTTAAGACTACTATGTTATTTGAGGTAACTATGTATTCTTTATTTTTATTATTAATTTTTAAAGTATTTTGTGTGGTTGTTTGAAAGTTCCATTCTGTTTGCGGGTTAATTGTTAGAGTGGTTATTGCTTTTGGTTGTAGTTTAAGGAGGTTTAAGGTATTTTGTAGGTCTTTATGTGTGTTTTTAAGTTCAAGGTTATCTATTGCTGTTATGTTTTTAGAGTAGAGGTTTGTGATTTGGTAGATAAGTATACTTAGAATGGAGATGACTGCTAATGCTATTAATAGATATTCTAAGCTAATTTGTGCTTTTGAACTAATCACAACTAATCAATCTTTTCAATCTGCTTAAAGACATCATTTGATTTTTTATCCACTGCTTTATTTGCTTTGTTTGTTGTTTTTTGTAATTGTGTAACAACAACTAAGACTATTGCAATGATTGCAGCAATTAAGATTATCATTTCAGCAGATAATTGTGCTTTATTTTCTGCGTATAGTTGTTTAAATCTATTTAGTTTCATAATGTATATTATTGAAAGCTAATATTTATAAATTGCTTTTTTTAAGAAAAAGTTTTTCTCGGCAAGCTACCCCCCTTAGAAATTGACTAGGGTTACAAAGTATATATATTATTGTGAAGTTAAATATTATTGAGAGTAGATAGAGAGACTTTAACTGATAATTTGACTTCAAATCCCTTTTAGGGAAAGCCTAGAGTTGTTCATTTATAAGTGTAGCTATCTTTAACTTTATATTCTTTTTCCCACATATTTATATTATTATGATCAAATCAATTTCTTTACAAAATTGGAAGACCCACCAAAAAACCAAACTCTCCTTCAAGAAAGGAACTAACATTATTCTTGGAACCATTGGCTCAGGAAAGTCAAGTGTTATTGATGGTATCTGTTATGCTCTTTATGGAAACTTTCCTTCTCTTCAAAATAGAAAAGTAATTCTTACAGAAAACATAATGTTTAAACCCGCAAAAATGGAGTCTTCAAAAATAGTTTTAGAACTTAATTTCAACAATAACAACTACACAATTGAAAGAGAAATCTACCTAAGCTCAAAAGCAAACTATGCAAAACTTTACCAAGACCAAAAATTAATAGCTGGTCCAAAACAAACAGATGTTAATGAAAAGGTTTCAGAAATTCTAGGAATTGATTATAATCTGTTTACAAAGATTGTTTATTCAGAACAAAACGAACTAGATTACTTTTTAAAAATACAACCTTCTAAAAGAAAAGAAAAGTTTGATGAGTTATTTGGAATCATCCACCTAAAAGAAATTAAAGAAGACACAAAGAAACTAGAAAATCTAGTCTCTATTGAGATTGACAAACAACAATCTCTTTTTAACCAAATAATTTCACAACTAAAAGACATTGACATAAACCTACTAAATTCAAAAAAAGAAGATGCAGAAAAAAACCTAATAACAATTTCAAAAGACCTCCAAGATTTTAAGATTAAAAAAGAACAATTAGAAAAAGAAGTTAAGATTCTAAAATCAAAAAAACAAAACTTTGAAAACCTAACCCTACAACTTAATATCAATAAATCTAAATTACAAGAAATAGACCAAAAAATAAACACTTACTTAGAAAAATACCCTTCCCTTTCTTCTAACTTTCAAGAACAATTACGTCTAAAGGAACAACAACTACTAGATAAAGAAAAAGAATTTCTTCTTTTCTCAAACAAAAACAAAGATTTAGAAATTAAAAATAAAGATCTAAACAACAAATTATCTTTTTATAAAGAACAACTTCAAGTTAATCAAGATAATGTTACCTCTCTTCTAAAAAAACTAACTCCAACAACCAAATCCTCAGACATTTTAAAAACAGAACTTGAAAACTTAAACAAAGATCTAGAAACAATTAAGACTACCCAAATTAATCTTAACTCAATAACCCAAGACTTAAACAAAGCAATCTCAGAACTTAAAAAAGGCTTTGCAAATTGTCCTGTCTGCGATTCAAAACTAAACCCTGAACAAGTTACTCAGAAACTTGAAGAAAAAGAACTAAAGTCCTCTTTAGTCTTTAAACAATTACAAGACATAAAAGATAATCTTCTTTCTCTAAATAAAAAAAAACAAGAGCTTGAGTCTTTAGACAAACAATTACAAGTTAATAACACAATCAACCAAGAGATAAACACTCTTAAAGAAAAGAGTTATAGTTTTGAAGAAAAACTAAAAGACCTAAACACCTTGATTGTTAGTTTAGAAAAACCAAAAGACCTTTCCTCTCTAGATAAAGAAATCCAAACCATAAAAGAAGAAATTTTTTCTCTAAAAAGTTATTCTGATTTTTTAAAAAATAAAGAAGAAGTTACTTTTAAAATAAACAATTTTTCTCAAAGTCTAAAGGACCTTAACTTTAATGAAGACACATACATCTCTTTACTTTCTGAATTTAAAAACACAGAATCAAAGTTCTTAAACCTTAATGATAAAAAAGAGCTTTTCTCAAACATTCTTTTGGATGTTAATAAAAACATAAACACTTACTTTCTTTTAGATTCTCAAAAACAAAAGTTAACTAAAACAATATCTGCCTTAGAACTTAAAAAAACAGATCTTTCCTACTTTTCTAAGTCCTTAGAGGTTAGCCAACATCAACTAAGAAAAGTCTTGATCGACAACATCAATCAAGCCCTAAACATCATCTGGCCAAAAGTCTATGCTTACAATGATTATAAGTCAGCAAGACTACAAGCAAATAATGACTATATCTTAGAGGTTTTAAGTCTAGAAGGAGAATGGTACAGAGTAGAAGGTATACTTTCAGGTGGAGAAAGGAGTTGTGCTGCTTTATCAATAAGGGTGGCAATTGCTTTAGTCTTAACAGAGAAGTTAGGTCTATTAATTCTTGATGAACCCACTCATAATCTTGATGAGAAATCAGTTCAATCTTTAGCCACAATTCTAGAAAAAGAACTTCCTGACCTTGTAGATCAAGTCTTTATTGTTACTCATGATTCTAAGCTTTTAGAAACAGTAAATTCCTCAAAATTTATAATAAACAGAGATAAAGAAAATGATGGCGTTTCTTTAGTTGATGAAAGTTAGTTGTCATTCTCCTTGACAACAAAACCACCTTTCTTGTCATTCTCCTTGACAACCCTTTTTTAAATATTTTTTCTTTATTTTTGAAATAGTTCTCAATTCTCAAAAAGTATCATCCATGACACTATTTTTTTAAAAAGTATCAAAAACACCTTCTTTTGACACTATTAATAGATAAGTATACATATTAGTTTGTTAATAATTGAACTTAAAACATATTTCTCCACTAAAAATCTATTCAAAGATTTTAATTATTATTTTTCCTATACTTTCTAAACATACTTTCTAAAACAAAAATTTTAAAGCTCTCAACAAACCTATTTTCTTTTTAAATTTCAACTTAAAACATTTTTTTCAAACAAAAAATCATTCTTTGCTCTTCTCCTATCTTTTTATTTCTTTCTTTATATATTATATATATGTCAAATTTCTTGAGTTTAGAGAAAATTAATTATATAAGAAACAAGTTTAAAGAATATTACCAACTTTATCCAGCCAAAAATATAATAGAGGTTTCAAAAAGAGAATTTGGAATTGGTGACTTTGGAAAAAAAATTTCAAGAAGGCATCTTTTCTTTTCAACAGTTGAGGATTTTAATTCTTATCTACAAACAAGCACCCCCTTCTTTGTCTCTTACTCCGTAGGCTATTACACCTACCCAGACAGAAGACCAATGGAGAAAAAAGAATGGTATGGTGCAGATATTGTCTACGAATTTGATTCTGATGACTTTGACCTACCTTGCCACCACAGACACAATGTATGGCTCTGCAAAAACAAAGAATGTAACGACTGGGGTTATGGAAACCCAAGCTTTTGTGAAAAATGTAAAAGCCAAGTCCAAATTATAGAATGGACCTGTGATGAATGCTTAGATAAAGCAAAAGAACAAACAATTAAATTAATTTTATTTTTAGAAAAAGAATTCAAATTAGATCCAAGCACCTTTATTATAAGCTTTTCTGGCTCTAAAGGTTACCATGTAAGAATAACAGACAGATCTATTTTAAATTTATCTAAGTCTTCAAGATTACAATTAATGAATTATATTTTAGGTATTAATTTAAATTTAGAACAATTAGGCTTTGTTAATCTCAAAAAGGTCTACCATATCCCAGATCCAAAAACAGCAATGGGTTGGTCTAAAAAGATTCTTGACTTTATAATTAACACAATTGAGAATAGTTCTAGCCAGGAGCTAAGTAAGTTGTTAGATATAACTTCTAGAAAAGCAAAGACTTTAAAAGAAAATAAAGAAGTTATTATAAAGAAAATGTATCATAATAATATATTTAGTAATGATTTTAAATTATCAGATAAATTTTGGTTAAATTTTATAAATAAAGCAATAGATTCAAAAAGCCTAAAAATAGACCCTCAATCATCTTCAGACATCTACAAGATTATGAGGGTTCCTGACACAATTCACGGAGGCACAGGTTTTTTATCTACAACAATAAAAGATATTGATGCTTTAAAAAAATTTGATGCTTTTTCTGATCCTGTAATTTTTGATTCAGAAAACAAAATTAAAATAAAAATTATAAAACCAACCCCAAAGTTTAGAATATTTAAAGAGTACTATGGTCCTTATACTTTTAATGATATAGTAGAGGTAAAAGAAGGAATTGCAATATTTTTAGTTTTAAAAGGAGTGGCAGATTTTGAGCGATGATTACAAATTAGATTCAGATGAATTAAGAAAGGTCTATAGACTTGAGACAACTTCTCCAAAGCTATCAAAGTTAGATCCAGATTTCTATAAGGCTACAAAGAAATTTTTATCCGAAGAAAAGAAAAAATATTCTCAAGCTTTAGAAGATTCTTTCTCTCCCTCTAGCTTAAAGAAGTTAGAGACTATTAAAAAAATGATTGAGAAGATTAGAGAAATAAGATTAAAAAAATGTATGAATTTATGTTTGATGTATAGTAGAACTAATGCTTTTAAGGAAGAGAGCTTAATTGATTTTGAACTTGATTTTGCAAAAGGTATGATTAAGTTAATTGATAAACAAAATGAACAAACAGACAGTATTTTTGGAATTAATAAAAAAGTAAAAGAAGAACAATTACAGGTTATTAAGATAAAGGTTCTTCAAAAGATCCCAACATTTATAGGTGGGGACATGAAAGAGTATGGTCCTTTTGAAAAGGATGATATTTGTGAGATTCCTGAAAGTGTGTGTAAGATTTTAGAGGCAAAAAAATTAATAGAAAAAATCGATTAATTTTTTAGAAAATTGAAATTGAAATTTTAAACAAAAATTAATAAAACAAAATAAAAAAATTAATAAAAAAACAATTTAAAAAAACATTAATAATTAAAGAGAGGTAAAAGATAATTTATGAATTTTCCTGAATTAAATGAAATTGTAATTTGTAAAGTTACAAAGATTACAGACTTTGGTGTTTTTGCTAGTCTCCTAGAATATGAAGAACTTGAAGGGTTTATACACATATCTCAAGTTTCATCTACCTGGATTAAAAACATCCATAATCATGTAAAACCAAACCAAATGAGGGCTGCAAAAGTTCTAAAAGTTGATGTTGACAAAAAGCACATTGACCTTTCCTTTAGCAGAATTAATGATCAAGAAGAAAAAAGAAAAATTTCTGAATATAGATTATTTTTAAGAGCTCAAGGTCTTCTAGCAGTTATTGCAAAAGAACTAAACATCTCCACAGACACGGCCTGGGATGAAATTGCAGAACCAATCTTACAAAAAGAGTCAACCCTATATGCAGGTTTTGTAAACATTGTAAAATATAATGATAACAAATATGAGATTTCAGAGAATTATAAAAAACAAGTTTTTGAAATCCTTTCAAAAAATATAACAATTAAAGATAAAGTTCTTTCAGGAACAATAAAAACCTACTCAACTGATCCAGAAGGTCTTAACTTTACAAAAAACATTTTTATAAAGTTAGAAAAAGATAATCCTCATATTAAGATTTTATATCTTGGTCCTGGAAAATACGAAATAAGAGTTACAGGCAAAGACTTTAAGATTGTTGCAAAAGAGTTTGATAAAACTTCTACAGAGTTAAGTAAATCTTTAAAAAAAAATGCAGTCTTTGAAATTAAGAAAAATGAGGTTTGATGGAGGAATAATTGATGGTTACAAATATAGATATTGTTAAAAAATTAAAAAGAAAATTAAAAGATCCAGTTTTGTTTGTTGGGCTTCCTGGCATTGGTTTAGTTGGAAAAATTGCAATTGATTATCTAGTTAAAGAACTTAATCCAAAACCAAATCTGTTTGCAAAAATCTATTCAGATACTTTTCCTCCAGCAGTTCATGTAAAAAATTCAATTTTAGAAGCAATAACAGATGACTTTTATTTATATTCTTTAAACCAAAGGGACTATTTGTTTCTAGTTGGACCAGTTCAACCTCCTCTAGGAAATATTTTAAATAGCTTTCAGCATTATGAATTTTCTGAAAAGATTGCAGAATTTGCAAAGAAATTAAATATAAAGGAAATATATACTTTTGCAGGTTTAAATGTTGGAGATAGAAGAATTGTTGAAGCTCCAAAGGTTTATGCAGTCTGTAGTGATGAAAAAATAAAAAACTCTCTAACTACTAAAAGAATTAAAGACTTAATTTTTGAAAAGAATAACAAAGACACTTTAATTTCTGGAGTCTCTGGTCTGTTACCAGGAATAAGTTACTATAAATATAATATTTCAGGTGTTTGCATTATGGGAGAAACAAATGGTAGATTAACTTTTGGAGATCATGGCTCTGCAAAAAAGACCTTAGAAATTATAAGTAAGTTATTCCCTCAACTAAAGTTTGATCTGAAAAAAATAAATGAAGATGCAAAAAAGATTGAACAATCCTTTAACTTAATCTCAAAAAAGATTGATAGTATCTCAAAGAAAGAAGATTCTCCAAGTAACTATATAAGATAATTATGCCTCTTAAAATATTTTCAAAAGTTTTTAAGAAAAAACCAAAACAAAAAAAGAACATATCTAGTAGTAAATCAAAAATCTTTTTACCTGAAGAAATAAAAACAATACGATTTTCTAAAGTTAATGGCAAAAACGTTGAAATTGGAAAAGGTTTGTTTGGTAAAATTTATATAGGGTCTATGACTTTGCCAGATGGTAAAAGAAAAAAAGTTGCAATTAAATGTTACCACCAAAATTATAAAATAACTGATTATGATATAAAAAAATACCAAGAAGTAATTAATAAAGTTGGAGTGTTAAAATTAGAATCAGGAGAAACTATTTTTCCAAAAATGTTTATGACAAAAATGGAAATTGATGGTAAGAAAGAATGGGTTCAAATTTCTCAATTGTTTGGAAGTGTTAAAAAAGGTTCAAAATTCTTACCAAACAATAAATTTAATAAATTTAATTTAAAAAATATCTCTGATTATATAGAAATAGAGATGAAATTATTTGAAAAAGGAATAAATAACTCCATTGATAAACTTGCTTATTTTAAAAACAATAATTATCTTGTGGTGTTGGACATTGACTTTATGCATTTTTCAAATTCAAGAAAAGAAAATGCTGTATTTTTTTTTAAAAATATTGAATTTTTATCAAAAAATATAAATGTAGATAATAAATACGACTATCTTAAACAACATTATAAATATTCTCGTAAATTTCTAAGCCCAAAAAACAGAAGATATTTAGATAAGCATAAAGACAATCCTTTTAAAAAATAATTTACTTAACTTATATTATGGACCAAGAAGATAACAACATCGGAATTGTAGTTTCTACCTTAGATTCTCCATCTACTTCAAAGATCAATTTTGTATGTGTTAATAAGTTAGTGCACAAAGGACAGTATGTTCAAATTAATTATTCTCAAGGGCACTTAATTGGTCTAGTTACAGATGTTATAAAAACAAATAGATACTTTGAAAACAACGAGTCTGTTAAAGAATTTGAAAACTCAAATGTAAATATCTCTGAACAATTTCCAACAACAGAGTGGGAATTTCTACAAGCTGTTGTAAAACCTTTAGGTGTCTTAAACCAAGAAGGTTTTTTCACAAGAGCAACACTTCCAATCTCTCCAGGTTCAAAAGTCTTAATTGCAGATAAAGAGGTTTTAGCAAAATTTTTACATTTAAAAGAAAATGGTCTATTTTTAGGAAATATTACCCACCCAGACCTAGAGGTGAAGTTTGATCTTAACAGACTACTTCAAAAACATTTAGCAATTTTAGCTCAATCAGGGGCTGGTAAGAGTTATTTGACTTCTGTGATGTTAGAAGAAATATTAGACAGAACAACCAATCAAGGAAGAATTGCAACAGTACTTTTTGATACCCACGGGGAATATTCAAATTTCTCAATTCCAGTAAATGATGGTATTCACAAAGACTATTCTTCCAAATCAATTAGAATTAATTCCTTTGATATAAAGATAGGCTGCACAGGTCTAAGACCAGGCTTTCTTTTTTCTTTACTTCCAAATCTTTCTGTTGCTCAAAAAAGAGAACTTGTAAATGTTATTAAAAAGCTAGATGAAGACAAAAAGCATGGTGCAGGTCCCTATGATCTAAAAGACATGATTAAAGAAATTGAAGTTCAAGAAAATTCTAGAGAAAATGTAACTAAACCCTTAATTGCTGCTCTATATGAACTTGACTCTTATAAGTTGTTTGGGAAAACAGACAAACCATCTATTCTAGATGTAGTAAAGTCAGGAAAATTAACAATCATAGATCTAGCAAAAGAAATTAATCTTAGAAAAAAACAAATTATTCTTTACTATTTTGCACATAAATTATTTTACTCGAGAGCAAATTCCGAAAATACAATTCCTCCCTTTTTGTTTGTGGTAGAAGAAGCACATCAGTTTGCTCCAGAAACTGCAACTAAAGAAAATGCTTTAGCAAAAAATATTTTAGAAACAATTGCAAGGGAAGGTAGAAAGTTTGGTGCTTGTGTTTGCTTAATCTCTCAAAGACCTGTAAAGTTATCTTCAACTATTCTTTCTCAAGCAAATACCCACATAATCTTAAGGGTTACAAACCCATATGACCTAAAGCATATTGGAGAATCAAGTGAAGGCTTAGATCAAAAATCAATAGAGATGATAACAAGTCTAAGAGTAGGTGAAGCATTAGTTGTTGGAGAAGCAAGTAACTACCCTGTATTTTTTAAGGTTAGAAAGAAAAACTCTGCAGACTCTCATCTAGATGTTACTTTAACAGGTCTTGCAAAGACTTTTGAGGATAGAGAAAAAGATCAAGATAAAGATGTTGACTCTTTCATTTAGTTTTCAACTTTTTATTTTTTTCAATCAACTGTTTTTTTTTAATATTCTCTAATAGCATTTTTTTAATATCTTCTGCATCTGCTACTGAAAATTTAAAAGACTCATATCTTGGGTCTGTAGTTTTGAATTTATTTGTTTTATGTTTTTTATAGTGTTCTCTATATGTTTCTAAGAGTGTTGAATAATATAAGGAGTCTTTTACAAGATAAGATTTGTTTTCAATTTTGATACGCCCTGTAATTGGGTCTCTTATAGGTCCCCCTAATATCATCTCAATTTTTTTTTCAACAATTTCAAATTGTCTTTTTGCTCTTTCTTTATTTCTTTTCTCTTGCACTTTCTGTTTTTCTATAACAGGCAAGTTATTTATTTTTTCAAGTTTTTTTCTACAAGGTTTTGAACTTTTTTTAAATGGATTTTTTAGTTTCATATTTTTTCATATTTTTGTTTCTTTTTTAAATTTTCTATTAATATTACTTTTATCTTTTCTACGTCTGCTTTTGTTAATTGATTTGCCAGTTTTTTATTTATTTTAAGATAGCTTCTATATGCCTCTAAAAGTGCAGGGTAATATAATGCATCTGCAACCCTATAAGTTCCAATTTTTGTTTTTACAATATTTGAAACTCTTTCTCTTAAATTTGTGTTTAATATTGTATCTAGTTTTTCTTCAACAATTTTAAGTTGCCTTTTTGTTCTGGCGTTATCCCTTTTAAGAGTAGTTCTTTCTTTTTTTAAAATTGATAGTTCTTTTACTTGTTTAAGTTTTCCAGTTACTGGGTTTCTAGAAATTAATGATTTCTTTTTATTTAATGTTTTTTTAAAGTTTCCTGGCTTCATATCTTCTCTTTTTTTTATTTTTTAGATAATTAACATATATTTATTATATCCCAATTCATTTTTAATATTATCTTTACTTCACAAATCTATTTCTGTAAATAACCTAGCCACTAATAATTTATAAGACTTTCTTTACACAATATATATATGTATTACATCTCTTGGAATGAATTTGAATCTTTAGCTTTAGATCTTGCAAAAAATATAGATCTGTCTAATAAAAAATACGATTTAATTGTTACTGTTGGAAGAGGTGGGTTATTACTTGGAAGAATTTTAGCTTCACTTTTAAAGTTACCTTTAGGTGTTATCTTTGCAAAGACAATAAATAAAAAATATGAGATTTCAGAAGATATTTCTTGCCTTTTCGAAATTAAAGGAAACATTTTATTAGTTGATGATTTAATGGATAATAATGCTTTACTAATTCATAAAAATATAAAAAGTAAATATCCAAATGTTAAAACAATAACTCTTGCAAGTATTTTTTATAAAAATGTAAATAGCTTTGTGCCTGACTATTACCTTAACAAAATAAAAAATGAAATGACCTTAGTTTTCCCATACCAAGAAATGGCTTTACAAAAGAATTATAAATTATTTTTGGAGTAAGTTAATATGAGTTTAAAAAATAAAAGTGAAAGTGAAAGTAAAAATAGAATAATAATTATAATAATTTTTTCAATTCTAATATTACTAATTATTTTTTTATTTATAAAAAATTACAATTATAAAAGTCAAATTGAAGATAAACAAGAAGTAACAATTACAAAAGAAGACATACTATCTCAATTAAAGAATAATTCCTCTGAGAAATTAAGTGACTATAAACAATATCTAAAAGAACCATTTTCTAGCTACCAGTTAACAGAAAATAATTTTCAAGAATACAAACAAAAATATTCTTTTGCCTTTAACCAAACTAGTCTAGAGAAATATAATTTCTTATACCCAGAAGTTAATGATTATATTCTAGAATTTAGTAATTTAATTGTTGTTTACAATTATCAAACAGATGCAGTAAAAAGTTTATTTTTTATTGGAAATGTAAACTAACATTTTTCTTTTTTATTTTTATAAATAAAGATAATAGGTATCATTTATGGATGAGTCAATAAAATTAATTTTATTAAAAAGAAAAATTAAAGAATTAAGTGCCTATAAAGGTCAAGGAACTCAATTGATAAGTCTATACTTACCTCCAGACGTAGACAGAAGCACTGTTAACAAACAATTAACAGATGAGATTAGTCAATCCTCAAACATAAAAAGTGCACAAACAAGAAAGAATGTGCAGGCAGCATTAAGAAGACTTGTAAATTATTTAAAACAAATTGATTTTAAGTTACCAGAAAATGGTTTAATCTTATTTTCAGGAGATGTGTCTACAAACCCCTCAAAATCAGATGTTACCTTGATTGACATCGAACCTCCAAAAAGACTAACAACAAAATTATATTGGTGTGATTCTTCTTTCCACATTGTTCCGTTAGAGGAGATGGTTGAAACTGATCAGATCTATGGAATAATTGCAGTTGATAAAAGAGAAACAACAATTGCAGTGATTAGAGGGAAGTTAAGAGAAATTCTTGGACATGAGACTTCAGGGGTTCCAGGAAAGACAAGGGCCGGCGGCCAATCTGCTCACAGGTTTGAAAGGCTTAGAGAAAAGGCAGCAGAAGATTTCTATAAAAGAGTTGGTGCAAAAGTAAATGCAGTTTATGTTCCTATTGAAGGCCTAAAGGGTATAATTGTTGGAGGTCCAGGAAACACCAAACATGAATTTATTGAGCACGCATGTCTAGATCACAGAATTAAAGATAAGATCTTAGGAACAGTTGATGTCTCCTATACAGATGAGTCTGGGATTAAAGAGATTTTAGATAAGTCTTCTGAAATCTTAAAAGAAGTAGGGATTGTTAAAGAAAAGAAATTAATTGAAAAATATATTTCTGAAGTTGCAAAAAATAACTTAGCAATTTATGGTTTTAAAGAAGTTCAACAAGCCGTAGATTATGGGCAAGTTTCTACAGTTTTAATTTCTGAAAAGTTAGAGTGGTTTATTCTAAAATTTAAATGTTTAAAGACAGGGGAGTTTTTTTTTAAGATTGCAAAAACAAAAGATGAAATAAACAACATCATTAATTCTGTTGAGCAAAGTTCAAAAGAGTGTCAAGACTCTTCAGCAGAGCTAGTTGAAGAATCTGATTTATTTGATTATTTTTTAGAAGAATCTCAAAAGACAAGCTCAGAAGTAATTTTAGTTTCAATAGAGACTCCTGAAGGTAAATCTTTTTTAGACACCTTTGGTGGAATTGGTGCTTTTTTAAGATATAGATAAGGTGTTATTTTTTGATAAAAAAATTAAAGGCAAGAAGAATTACAAAAACTAATATTGGTTCTAAATTAGGTATTGTAGATTTACGTAAAAATATTATCGAAAATAAAACTTATTCTCTTTCCTATACTATAAAAGGTAAGTCTTTAGAGCTTAATTTTTTAAAACGATACAGAACATCTAATCTTGGTGATTTTAAAAAAATTTATTCTGATCTTTTAAATATTGCAAAAGAAAAGAAAATTAAAAGAATATATACTAGTTCTTGGATTTTTTCAGAAACAAAAGGTTTATCAGAGAGATTAGGTTTTAAGCTTGTTAAAGGAACTGATAAAAAATTAAAACTAATTAAAGAAAAATATCCTGATTATAAAATTATTGGTATTGAACAAAGATTTTCTACAGATTCTATAAATTATGGAGTAATTCCTTGTTTAGTTTTGGAAAATAAATCTTTAAAAAAAGAAGTTACAATTATTCTTGAAAAAAATATGCTTCCAATATATGTAAAGGAACTTTAAATCATGGATTATAGATATTTAACAACAACTAAGGGTTTAGGAGGAAGAATTAAACAACTTCCACAAGACTTTATAGTTGAAGAAGCTGGAGAGGGTTATACAACATCAGTTAAATATCTTCCAGATAAAAAAATAGAAACCATTGATTGGAAAGAAATTTTTGAAAAAAGAAAACCTGGAGAAGATTATTTAATTCTTGACATGGAAAAACACAATGTTTCAACCACGCATGCAATTAGTGAAATGTCTAGGTTTTTAAGACTTTCAAAATCAAGGTTTGGTTATGCTGGCCTAAAAGATAAAAGATCAATTTCTTCTCAAAAGATATCTCTTTATGACCCTTCAATTGATAGACTTTCAAAATTTAATTTTAAAAATATAAAGATATACAATCCCTTTTGGTCTAAAGAGAAAATAGATATTGGTCTTTTAAAAGCAAACAGGTTTACAGTTAAGATAAAACAGATAACTAATCTTTCAAAAGACGATTTAGATTCTTTAGTTAACCAAACAATTGAACAAATAAACAAAAATGGTTTAATTAATTATTTTGGAGAACAGAGATTTGGAGGGGTAAGAGAGATTACCCACAAGGTAGGTAAGTTATTACTTTTAAAAAGATACAAAGAGGCAGTAATTCTTTACTTAACAGAAATCTCAGAATTAGAAAGAGAGGACATTAAGCTTGCAAGAGAAGCTCTAAAAAAAGATCTAAACTTTAGAAAGCATGCAGCTAACTTTCCAACACAGACAGGTTACGAGTCAGCAATTCTAAATCATCTTGCAAATAACCCAACAGACTTTTTAGGTGCTTTTAAAGTTCTACCTAAATCAATTCAATTTCTTTTCATCCACGCTTACCAATCTTATTTATTTAATGAATTAATTAATTTAAGGATTGATAAGGGTTATGGCTTAGAACCAATAGAAGGAGATAAAGTTATTGATGGTGAAGTTTATTTACCTTTATTTGGTGTTCGATCAGAATTTTCAAAAGGCTTAGCTGGGGAACTTGAAAAAGAAATTATTAAAAAAGAAAATATTTCTTTTAAGGATTTTTATAATAAAGAATATTCTGTTCTTTCCTCTAAGGGCGAGTTTAGAAAAATTAAAACCTCTGTTAATGATTTAAAAGTATTGTCAATTGAAGATGATGTGGATAATGAAGACTTAGATGACCCTTTAATGTTATCTTTAAGTTTTGTTTTAGATAAAGGCCAGTATGCTACTGTGGCTTTAAGAGAGATTATTAAAAAAGAAATGATTGGTTAATTTCAATTCTTAAAAGTGCATTTTTAGAAAGTTTATTCTAATAATCATTTCCACACAAGAATATACCTAATTCCTTTTTCTTCTTTGTCTACATCCTTTGTTAAAATATATAAGTTTTTACACTTCAATTCTTTACTTGCCTCTAATAAAGCTCTTGTTTCTCTTTCCAATGTGTTTTTATTACTTACATCATAACAAACTTGTATTAATTTACTTTCTTTATTTTTTTCAAAGACTAGAAAATCAACTTCAAAATTATTTTTAGTAATATAGTAAAAAAGAATTGAATATCTTCTATTTAATTCTATAAAAACTAAATTTTCATATAGTTTACTGTAATCTTTAGAAAACTTAAAAGATATACTATTTAATAATCTATTACCAACTACACATAATTTTTTCAAACAAAATAGCATATGTGATTAAAACAATTTATGTTTCTTTCGTAAGGCATTCTGAATAAGACTACTTTGATTCGTAATAGATTCCAAATAAATATTTTATAAATTATTACAAAAATAGTTTCTCCCAAAATTTTAGAAAATAATATGTTTAAGATTATAAAAATCAATTTTAGAATAGAGTATTATTTTTTTCTAAAAATCAAATAGTTTTTTTTGAACTTTTACTATTTTTATTTTAGAATTATTATTTTCACTTTTGTCTTTATCTTTACCCTTATCTTCCCTTGCCCCTACAAAATCATATTCAACTTTAAGTTCTTTTAAAGCTTCTAAACCAATTTTTCCAACAACCTCAATAAATTTATTTGGATCTTTTTTAATATCTAAAATGCTTTTAATTCCTTTTTCAAACAATCTTCTAGCTCTAACCCTTCCAATATTTCTAAGTTCAACAAGTGTTACTAGTTCCTTTCTTACCCCATAGCTAAGTCTAAGTCTAAGATTTTTATATTGTTTTAGAACTTCTAAGTTATTAGATGTATACTTTATAATCTCACAAACACAATGACACATCCATTCTGTTCTAGAGACTATCTCTCTTAATTGTCCTGGTGTGGTGTTATATTTTTCAATCAATTTATCTTCTGTTTCTTCATTTATCCAATCACTTAACATTTTAGATTCATATAGTTTTGAAAGCAAATAAAGATCCTCATAATCAAAATTAATATTATTTTTTACAGATTCAAACAAAGTAAACAGTTCATCTTCCTCTTCATTTTTATATGAGGTGTAGGGTTTTAGCTCAGTGGTGTTAACAATTGTGAAAAGCAATTCAATATCCGTAATTTCTTTTCTATTTTTTTTAATTTCTAAGTCTGTAATAATGTTGTTTGCTGAAAGAGGATCAATATACAAATAACAAATCTTAACCCCAAGTCTTGTAACTTCAAAACCAGTTTCTGTTTCTTTTAAGAATTCAGAATCCACAAACTCTCTAATAATTTCTAATATATTTTCTTTAATCTGAATAACATCTCCAAAAACAAAATAGTAGAAGGTCTTTGAAATATAATCTAGTAACTTCTCAAAAGAATCAATGTTATTGATTAAGATCATAGAAAGTAAATGCACCCTTAATAAATTAATTTTTGATAATTGAGATTCTAAGTCACTTGGTTCAGAAAGAATATATGTTTGATAAACTTTAGAAATATCTGCCTCTTTATTAACCACACAGATAGCTTGTCCAGAAGAATCATATTTAGGTCTTCCAGCTCTCCCCCCCATCTGCATAAACTCATTAACACCAATAGGGGTCATGCCTCTATCAGTGTACCTAAAAATAGTGTTAATAACAACCCTATAAGCAGGCAAGTTAATTCCAGCAGCAAGAGTAGGTGTTGCAAAAATAACCTTCAAATATCCTTTCTTAAAAGCTTCTTCAATTATTTTTCTTTGTTTAGAAACAAGTCCTGCATGATGAAAAGAAGAGCCATTCAAAGTGCTATTAAACAACTTTAAACACTGGTTTGTTGGTTGTTCTAAAGCCTCTCCAATCTCTCTAGAAACAATTCTTAATTTTTTTTCTTCATCTTCACTTAAATATTTTTTAATAATTTTAGAATATTTTTCTGCAAAAGACATTGTTACTTTTCTAGAATTACAAAAAACAATTAACTGTTTTTTCTTTTCTAAAGTGTCTTTAATAATTGAGGAAAGATTTAGATTTTTCACAGCATATTTACTTAGATCAATTGTTTGATTTTCAAAATGAATCTCATTATTATAAAATATTCCAATCTCTAAAGGAACTGGTCTATAGTTGGTTTTAATAAGTTTAGCCTCTAACCAATCTGCAAGCTCTTTTGAATTTCCAATAGTTGCAGATAACCCAAGTATGTTTATGTGCTTGTAACTCTCTTTAATCTGTGTAATTATAATTTCTATTGTTGCACCTCTGTTACCCCCAATCTCATGAATTTCATCAATTGTAAGTAATCCAACATCCTTTAGCCATTCAGGAGAGTGCCTAACAACTGAATCAAATTTTTCAAAAGTTAAAAACAAGACATCATATCTTTCTAAATACTTAACACTTGAATCAAGATCTCCAGTTGAGATTCCAATTTTAATATTTAGTTCTTTTTCAAATTTTGTCTTAGTTTCTAAGTAATGTTCAGAGGTAAGTGCTTTTAGTGGAGAGATGTAGACTACCTTTTTTTTCTTGTTAACAATACAATCTAATAAAAACATTTCAAAGACAGTTGTTTTACCTGAAGCTGTTGGTGTACAGATTAAAGTATTTTTACCAATTTGTTCTTTTGCTAGTTCTTGGACTGGGTTTAGCGTCTCATATCCATTGATTTTTAAAATTTTAGTAATTATTTCTTTTTGTGTAAGCATCTTAAAGTATATTATATAAAAGAAGTATTAAATAAAGTTTGTTTTTATATAATAGATATGGGTCTTAAAAAATTAAATTTAAATAGTTTAAAATTTAAAAAAATTAAACAAAAGTTAATTGATTATAAATCTTCAAAAAAAGAAAAAGATTCTCAATTAAGATTATCTTTAGAGAAGAGAAGAAGAAAAGAGCTTGACAGACTTGTAAAAGAAATAGATAGAAAATTATATTTTCAAGATCCAAAACATTCAAAACAACCTCTAACAATTATTGAAAGAAATAAACAATTAATTAAAGAAATTAAGACTGAGGAGTTTAAAAACCCAATATTATCTCTTTTATCAAATGCAAAAAAATTAAATTCAATTAAAAAGAATCAGGTTCTTTTAAGAGAAAGATACTCTGCAAATCTTTTAGTTATGTTATTAAAGGAGTACTCTGCACATCCTCAAGTTGCTAATTCAATTAAAGAATCATATGTAAATTTCCAAAATGTTTTGGTTGAGATTGCAAATAAAAACATAGACATGACTTACGATAAAGCAGAGTTTGTTATTAGAAACACTAATGCTTTTAACAAGGCTCTTCTACAAACAACCTCTTTGTTAGAGTTGTCTAACAGAGTTGAATATTTTAAAAAGACTTTTGAAAAGTTAAGTAAATCAAAAGATCTTAAAAAATCATTAGAGAGTTTTTATAAATAAATTTAAGAGTTGGTGACATATTATACATAAGTCTTAAAAAACAAAAACCTTTATAAGATATTCGGTTCACTAATAATATTAATAAATATCTACTTTTGATCTTAAATGAATAAAAAAAATTCAAATATCTTTATAGTTTTTAGAAATTTAAATACAACTACTTATGTGTAATTGATATTAGTTATAAATGTGAAAATATATGGTAAAAGAAAAAGATGTAATCGAACTTGACTTAATTTTAAAAGATGCAAATACAAAGGAGATGTTAGATACTACCTTTCCAAATATTGCAAAAGAAAACAATCTAAATATAAAAAGTGAATATAAACCATTAACTTTTATTGTAGGAACTGGAGAGCTTTTAAAAAATGTTGAAAAGAACATAGTTGATCTAGAGATTAACAAATCAAAGACTTTCACATTAAAAAAAGCAGAAGCCTTTGGGCAAAGAGATGACAAACTAGTAACTATTTTACCTCTTACAGACTTTAAGAAAGAAAAAATAAACCCAATGCCAGGAATGTATGTAAATATTAGTGAAAGGTCAGCAAGAATAGTAAGTGTTTCTGGTGGAAGAGTAAAGGTTGACTTTAACCCAATCTTTGCAGGAAGAGACCTAGAATACACAATTACAATTAACAAGATTTTTTCAAAAGATGAAGAAAAAATACAACCAATTTTAGACAAAGCATTTTCTTTTATGCCAAAAGAACAAATAGAATATGTTTATGATGAGAAATTAAAACAAGTAGATGTACAATTGCCTTTAGGTGTTCCTAAAGAATTAGACTATTTTAAACAATTGTTTGCAAAAATGGTTCTTGACTCAACATCTTTAGACTTAGTTAAGTTCTCACAAAATTTTACAAGAAAAGATAATAATAAATAAAAAAGGTGAATAGATTTGACAAACACACATAATGTTTATAAAACAGGAACAACAACAATTGGAATTGTAACAAAGGAAGGAATAGTTTTAGCAGCTGACACCCAAGCATCCATGGGTAACTTGATTGCAAATAATGATACTACAAAGATCTACAAAATAAACGATTCAATTGCAATTACAATTGCAGGTTCTCAAGGAGATGCTTTAGTTTTAGTTAGACATCTACAAAATCATGCAAATCTATATGAACTAGAACACAAAAAAAATCTTTCAACAAAAGCATGTGTAACAGTTTTGTCAAATATTCTAAACTCAAATAAGATGGTTCCCTTTTTTACTCAATTTATAGTTGCAGGATCTGATGGTGACCTTTTCTCTATGGACATGGCTGGTGGACTTAATAAAG
>Ga0265294_10000771_pt1 | contig 43280 bp, 33 predicted proteins | sample MunlanPumphouse3_FD_192504 | JGI IMG/M metagenome (GOLD analysis project Ga0265294, IMG submission 192504) | Groundwater microbial communities from a municipal landfill in Southern Ontario, Canada - Pumphouse #3 | ecosystem: Environmental > Aquatic > Deep subsurface > Groundwater | place... | reverse complement strand
ATTATCACCGTATAAAGGAGGTGATCCAGCCGCACCTTCCGGTACGGCTACCTTGTTACGACTTAGTCCTCCTCGCGAAGCACACCTTCGAAAGCTGCCTCCCTCACGGGTTAGCTCACCTCCTTCGGGTGCACTCCACTCGGCTGACTTGACGGGCGGTGTGTACAAGGCCCGGGAACGTATTCACCGCGCCGTGATGTTGCGCGATTACTAGCGATTCCGACTTCATGAGGCCGAGTTGCAGACCTCAATCCGAACTGTGGCAGCTTTTATGGGTTTCGCTCCACATTACTGTCTCGCTTCCCTCTGTAACTGCCATTGTAGCACGTGTGTAGCCCCGGACATAAGGACCATGATGACTTGACGTCGTCCCCATCTTCCTCTGCGTTGTTACCACAGCGGTCCCTCCAGAGTCCCCAACTTAATGATGGTAACTGAAGGCAGGGGTTGCGCTCGTTGCGGGACTTAACCCAACATCTCACGACACGAGCTGACGACAGCCATGCAGCACCTGTCTCACGGCTCCAGCTTACGCCGGCACAGCTCCATCTCTGAAGCCTACCGTGGATGTCAAGACCGGGTAAGGTTCTTCGCGTTGCCTCGAATTAAACCACATGCTCCACCGCTTGTGCGGGCCCCCGTCAATTCCTTTGAGTTTCAACCTTGCGATCGTACTCCCCAGGCGAATCACTTACCGCGTTTGCTACGATACCGAATCCCTATCGAACCCGACATCTAGTGATCATCGTTTACTGTGTGGACTACCAGGGTATCTAATCCTGTTTGATCCCCACACCTTCGCAGTTAAGCGTCAATATCGGCCCAGAAGACTGCCTTCGCCTTCGGTATTCCTCCTGATCTCTGCGCATTCCACCGCTACACCAGGAATTCTGTCTTCCTCTACCAAATTCCAGATCTACAGTATCTCCTGCCTTACTACGGTTGAGCCGTAGCCTTTAACAAAAAACTCGCAGATCCGCCTGACTGCCCTTTACGCCTAGTAATTCCGGACAACGCTCGCAACCCCCGTGTTACCGCGGCTGCTGGCACGGAGTTAGCCGTTGCTTATTCCTATACTACTATCCCCCTATATAAATTATTCACCTATATAGTACTGCTCGTATAGAAAAGAACTTTACACCCCGAAGGGCTCCTTCGTTCACGCGGCGTCGCACTATCAGCCTTCCGGCCATTGTAGACTATTCTCGACTGCTGCCTCCCGTAGGAGTCTGGGCCGTATCTCAATCCCAGTGTGGGCAACCACCCGTTAAGGCCGCCTATCTATCATCGCCTCGGTGAGCCCTTACCTCACCAACTAACTAATAGACCGCAGGCTCATCCCTAAGCAGTAGCATATGCCACCTTTTAAATATATATATCCCTATATATACTCGCATCCGGTATTAGCCCAAGTTTCCCTGGGTTGTCCCAAACTTAAGGGTAGATACCTACGTGTTACTCACCCGTTCGCCACTCTAAAACTCTATCTTACGATAAAGTCCTACCGTACGACTTGCATGCCTAATCCACGCCGCCAGCGTTCGTCCTGAGCCAGGATCAAACTCTCCATCATAAAATAATGATTTAGTTATTGACTTAAATTAGCTCGCACAAATCTCTATAGCACACTATTATTTTTGAAAAGAACTATGAATCTCAGTATTATTTTAATAGCTTGTACCTAAGAAAATATAATCCGAATTCTGTCAATACAAAATTTAAAAAAATCTTTACTTTTTCTTACCTTGACTGTATCGTTTCCTTAACTCTATGTAATATATACAAATAAACAAATCAAGGGAGAAAAAATAAAATACTATCTTCACATCTGAAAAAAAATTATAATATTTCCTCACTTTATTATACATACTTGAAGCTGATTTCCTTTATAAAAAAGTAACTCATCTATTTCAGCGGAAAATTATAATTTTAGGATGGATTTTAATTGACACAGCAGGGAAGCGCTATTTTTTTGGACAAGTAATTTATGTATTAGAGGTAAAATAATGGTAAGAAAAATGTTACTGTCCAAGCTTCATAGAGCAACAGTTACAGAATGTAATATGAATTATAATGCCAGCATAAAAATTGATCAGGAGTTACTCAAGCTTTCTGGAATGCGAGAATACGAGCAAGTAGAAGTTTGGGACATTAACAATGGTGAGAGGTTTTCTACTTACATCATACCTGGAGAACCAGGAAGCAGGACAATAGGAATATATGGTGCTGCTGCTAGGAAAGTGCAAGTAGGAGATATAGTAATTATAGCGAATTATGGTCTAATGAATGAAGATGAGTTAGATAAATATCAACCTTGCATCATTCTATTGGACGAACATAATAATCCATTGTCATAATGCAGATAACTAAAACCATTTCCGAAACCAGAGAAGCATTAGCAACTAGCGGTTCACACAAAAAGATCGGCTTTGTACCCACGATGGGTGCCTTACATAAAGGTCATTTATCTCTTGTGGAAAAGTGTCATCTAGAATCCGATTTCACGGTAGTTTCAATTTATCTAAATCCAGCCCAATTTGGACCACAGGAAGATTTGAATCGTTATCCTCGCAATTTAGAGAGAGATATTGATTTATTGAGAAGCTATGATGCTGACCTCATCTTTACTCCGGATGATGTTCAGATGTATCCTGAAGGATATTGCACTTGGGTTAAAGTGGAAGGATTATCTGATATTCTTTGTGGAGCAAGTCGTCCTGGACACTTCAGAGGTGTAGCAACTATTGTTTTAAAATTGATTCACATTATAAACCCTAATTTGATGTTTATGGGAATGAAGGATTACCAACAGATAATAGTATTAGAAAAGATGATCCAGGACTTGAATTTAGAAACGAAAATAGTGCGATGTCCCATCATAAGAGAATCTGATGGACTGGCTATTAGTTCACGAAATGCCTACTTAGGTCCGGAAGAACGACAAAGGGCTACCTGTTTAATTAACGCTTTAAAAACAGCACAAAAAATGGTTAATGATGGATGTTTAGATTCAAAGATCTTGATTTCGGAAGCTGAAAATATAATTAGAGAATCTGATGGTAAAATTGATTATATAAAAATTGTTGATAGTTCAACTTTGCAAGAATTACCTGAGGTCAAATCTAATGCCATGATGCTGTTAGCAGTATATATTGGAAATACACGATTGATAGATAATATAGAACTCCTTTCTTGACAGAGCTAAGCTTTATAAAAAAATGAGTATAATGCGAAAGTGGCGGAATAGGAAGACGCGCTGGACTTAGGATCCAGTAGGGTTAACCTGTAGGGGTTCAAGTCCCCTCTTTCGCACCATAATATATTAGGAGAAAAAGTGCAAACAGATATTAAACCAATTAATGAAGTGTGCAGTGAGATTACTGTAGTTATTGAAGCAGAGAAAGTGGCAGAAGCTTATAAGAAATATTTCAACAAGAAAGCCCAAGAATTAGAAATCCCAGGATTTAGAAAAGGTAAAGCTCCTCAAAATTTAATTGAAAAACTACATGGTCCGGAGATTAAAGAGGATTTTGAAATTAAATTTGCGGTTGATGCATTATTCCAAGTAATTAAAGAAAAAGACCTCAATTATCTGGCATCACCTCAACTAAAAGCTCTTGATTGGAACATCGGATCCGATATGAAATTAACTGTAATTTTAGAGCATATACCTGAAATAGAATGGAAGCAACTAGAAAATTTAGAAGTACCCTTTAGACCAATAACTTTAGCAGATGCAGTAGAAAATTTTTTGCATGATTTAGCTATGGAACAGCATACTGTTCAAGATGTTGATACTATTGAAGAAAACACAAGAGTAGAATGCACTCTCATTTTTGCTTTAAAAGACAAAGAATATCGTTATGATAGAATAATGATACATTCTTATGAATTAAAAAATATCCCAGAATTAAAAGAGCTTATTGGCAAAAAGATAGGGGATCAGGTATTACTTACACTTCCCATTGAATTGTTAAAAGATTTTATCCAAGATGACACTTTAGATTTTGGGAACGAAACTCAGATTAATGTTACAGTAGAAATAAATGCAATAACCAGAATTCTTATACCTGAAATAGATGATGAATTTGCTAAAGATATGGATTTTGAGAATCTTGAGGATATGAGAGCTAAAATAGGAAAAGAATTAAGTCTACGGGTTGAACATTCTAATTATGAGGCTCAGAATAATGCGATTATAGATAAACTGTTTAAAGACCACCCTTTTAAAATACCACCGATGACTCTAAAATCAATGATTGATGATTATTCTGCATCTCTTCAAATAGATGAAAAACATCCACTGTATTCTTATTATGTTAATGAAGCAGCTCATTATTTAGTGCGATATTTAATACTGGATTCTTTAAAGGATAAGATTCCCATTGAGGTCACAGAGGATATGATAAATGAATATATAGAACACCGGGCAATCCTCAGAAATTCATCGGTAGTTGGCTATAAAGAAAAGAATGAAGATTATATCAAAAGTGATAATTTCCTGAATGAAGTACAAAGTTACTTTATATTGAGAAAAATAGCGGAGACTTGCACTTTTACAGAACCCTCTGGAGAGACAGAATATCCTGCTTATGAGCTTGCCCAGTATGAAATAGAAGATGAGGAAGAGCCAGAAGAAAAAGATTATCAAGAAAAACCTGAAGAACAAGAAGAATCCTCGGAAGATAATTTTCAAGAGAAAGAGGAAGAATAATGAGTTATATACCTATTGTTATAGAACAAGTAGGACGCACAGAACGAGCCTATGATATCTATTCTCGCTTGCTAAAAGATCGTATAGTATTTGTAAGTGGGCTAATAGATGATAATCTAGCAAATTCTATCGTTGCCCAATTACTACATCTGGAGGGTGAAGATCCCGAACGAGATATTTATATGTACATAAATAGTCCTGGAGGCATTATTTCTTCAGGTCTTGCTATTTATGATACGATGCAATATATAAAACCTAAGGTAAGCACTATCTGCATTGGACAGGCTGCCAGTATGGCTGCAGTACTCTTATCAGCTGGTAATCATGGCAAAAGGACAGCTCTACCTAATAGCAGAATAATGATTCATCAACCCTTAGGCGGTTTTGAGGGTCAAGCCAGTGATATAGAAATACAGGCAAAAGAAATTCTTTATTTACGGGAAAGAATGAACGAGATTCTGCATTTTCATACTGGACAAGATATAAAAAAGATCAGAGAAGATACAGAACGTAATTATTATATGGATGCCCTGGAAGCTAAAAATTATGGCATAATTGATGAAGTAATTGACCATAGGAAATAACTTGACGGACTTACTAGCCTCCTTTATATTATCTAGGGAAAAAAAATATAAAACATTTGAGTAGGAGGATTTCTTGGATAGATATAAAAATCTAAGCTGCTCATTCTGTGGTAGGAATGAGACAGAAGTTAAAACCTTAATTCGTGGCATAGCAGGCAATATCTGTGATGAGTGCATAACTATGTGCCATAACATAATGATTTCCAGTGCTCCTGAACCAGAAGAAGAAATAATAGATTTACCAAAACCGAGTGAGATAAAGGCTTATCTAGACCAGTATGTGATAGGGCAAGAAGAAGCCAAAATGATTATTTCTGTGGCTGTTTACAATCATTATAAGCGAATTTTTAGCAAGAAAGAAGATGATGATATTGATTTAGAAAAAAGCAATATCTTGATGATTGGACCTACAGGATGTGGAAAGACTTTAATAGCTGAAACTCTGGCAAGATTCCTAAAAGTTCCTTTCGCTATATCTGATGCTACTACCCTAACAGAAGCTGGATATGTTGGAGAAGATGTAGAAAATATATTAGTCAGATTGTTACAGTCTGCAGACTATGATGTAGCTAAAGCAGAAAAGGGCATTGTTTATATTGATGAGATAGATAAAATCAGTCGTAAATCAGAGACTCCCTCAATAACTAGAGATGTTTCAGGCGAAGGTGTGCAACAGGCTTTATTAAAAATCCTGGAAGGAACCAAGGTGAATGTACCTCCTAAAGGAGGAAGGAAACATCCTCAACAAGATTTTATTGAAATGGACACCAAAAATATCTTATTTATAGCTGGAGGTGCCTTTTTCGGATTAGAAAAAATCATAAAAGAGAGAATAGATAAAAAAGCCATTGGTTTTGATGTTAAATTGGGTACAAATATTGACGAAGCTAATATCTTTGAGCAGACTATCTCTCAGGACCTATTAAAATATGGTTTAATTCCTGAATTAATAGGTAGAATGCCTGTTCTGTGCACTCTGCAGGAACTAGATGAGGAGGCACTAGTAGAAATTCTGGTCAAACCCAAAAATGCTTTATGCAGCCAGTATAAGAAATACTTTGAGCTGGATGGAGTAGAACTTGAATTTGAAGAAGATGCATTAAAAGAGATAGCTCGCATAGCAATAAGTCAAAAAACCGGTGCTCGAGGATTGCGTTCCATTATGGAAAAGTTTATGCTGAGAATAATGTATGATATCCCTGATCTGGATAATATCAAAAGTTGTAACATCACGGCTGATGTGGTTTCTAAAGGAGCAGAACCAGAGTTTACACTTTTCAATAGGAGCTCAAATAAGAGAGCTGCCATAACCCGATAAAATTCCAAAGTGCAGAATTATCGAAGATTTAAAATAAATCTCCTTTTGCCTGATTTCAAGCAGGGGAAAATAATATATAATTATTAATTTATATTTAAGGAAGTGTTATGGACTCTGAGATAACTAGAAAAAGGCGAGAAAAACTGGCGGAACAATTAGGGGATAATGAATCGGCCATAGTATTTGCTAAACCGGAAATTAGTCTGGAAAAATTCTCTCAGGATTCCAATTTTCTCTATTTTACAGGCATTAACGAGCCAGAACTTATTTATGTAGTTGCCAAAGTTTGGGGTAAATTGAATGAGGTGCTCTTTATAGAAAGAGGAAACCCAGAAAGAGTAGTCTGGGAAGGTGTAAAATTATCTATTGATGAAGCAAAAGATATCAGTGGAATTCAACAGATACGCTATAAAGATGAGTTTTATCCTTTTCTTTCCGGAATATGTTCTCAGTTGACCCGAATTTATTCAAATTTGGGTTATCCTATGCTCTGTAAACCTCCTTCCTATCCTCTTTATATGCTTCAACCCATACAAAAGAAATGTCCTTATATAGAAATTAAGGACTTGAACGATATGATTACTCCTTTGCGGCTGGTTAAAGATGAATGGGAAATTCAGCAACTTCAGAGAGCCATAGACATTACGGGATTAGGGATTAGGGATATTCTGCACACAGCAAAGGCAGGAATGATGGAATATGAATTGGAAGCCACTCTCTTTTATAGAATGCAAGTTAATGGATTACAGCAGTGGGGTTTTGCTCCCATAATTGCAGCGGGAGTAAACGCTGCAACTTTGCATTATGAGAAAAATAATTGCCAGATTCAAGCAGGAGACCTGGTATTGATGGATGTTGGAGCATCTTGCAACGGTTATAGTGCTGATATTACAAGATGTTTTCCCATTGACCAAAAGTTCAGCTCCCGTCAGACTGAAATATACAATATAGTCTTAGATGTTAATAAAAAGATAATTGAATTGATAAAACCTGGTATAGAAATGTCCGTTCTCAATAATAATACTGTGGAATGGCTTGCTGAGGGTATGCTCTCTATTGGCTTAATAAATTCCCGAGAAGAAGTAAGAAAATATTATATGCACAGTGTAAGTCATTTTCTTGGTCTGGAAACACACGATGTTGGGGGTAGAGAAGCAGTCCTCGTTCCTGGAAATGTCATCACAGTTGAACCTGGGATCTACATTCCTGAAGAGAAGCTGGGTGTACGAATAGAAGACGATGTGCTGGTGACGGATAACGGTCATCAAGTTCTCTCTGCGGGAATTCCTAAAGAAATATCGGATATAGAATCCATTAGACAAGAGGCTCTTCAAAAATGAGTACTAAAGCTATTTATCCAGGCACTTTTGACCCTATAACTTATGGACATATAAATATTCTGGAAAAAGCATCCAGACTTTTTGATAAAGTTATTTTGGGTGTAGCAGCCTATACTGAGAAGGAAACTTTGTTCAGTCTGCAAGAACGATATGAACTGTGCTTAGAATCGGTTAAACATCTTTCCAATGTAGAAGTATATACATTTGAAGGATTAGCCGTAGATTTTGCGCATTCTCAAAATTGTACCGTGATGTTAAGAGGATTGCGTGCTGTATCTGATTTTGAATATGAACTTTCTTTAGCTTTAACCAATACTACTCTTAATCCTCAGATTGAAACGGTATTTCTGGTCCCAAGTCTTCGTTATATGTATCTTTCTTCTTCCATTACCAGACAGTTAGCTGAGTTAGATAGCGAATTGAAAGACTTTGTCCCACCTGTTGTAGCTAAAGCTCTCAGGGAAAAATTTAAAAAGGAATGATGTGGCAAAACAAGAAACTATTCCCAAAGAGATAACCCAAATTTCAGACCGGGCTCTTCCAGCTGATATAAACGCTGAAGCTGGAGTTCTATCAGCTATGATAATTGATTCCAACATTGTTAGTAAGGGCTTGGAAATGATTAAAGAAGAATACTTTTCTCGCACTGCTCATAAATTAATCTTTCGCACTATAGCCGAACTTTTTAATGAAGGAGTGGAAGTTGATCCCCTGACGCTTGTAGATCGTCTTCAGCGAAAGGGATTTTTAGAAAAAGTGGGTGGTATACCTTATGTAAATGAACTTTCGGACTTTGTTACCTCCAGTGCTAATTTCCACTATCATCTCAATATCCTTATAGAAAAAGCTTTGCTGCGTAGTCTTATCATTACTTGCAACAGTATTATTGAGGCTTGTTATAGCTCGACCGAACCAGTAAAAAAGATTGTAGATGAAGCAGAGCAAGCTATATTCAAGATTGCTGAAATGCCTCAACATCAAGGATTTCAAAAGATTGACCAAGTTAGTGCTGAAGTCATTCAGGCTATTGATACTATTTCTACTACTAAAGTTCCAGTCATAGGCATTTCAAGTGGATTCATAGATTTAGACCGACTTGCCGGAGGATTTAGACCAGGGCAATTTATCATTATAGCTGCACGTCCAGCGATGGGGAAAACCTCACTGGCACTAAATATAGCCTCGCATGCCGCAGTAGACTTAGGTAAGAAAGTTGCTATCTTTACTATGGAAATGGCAGCAAATGAAGTAGTAATGAGAATGTTCGGTAGTGCTGCTGAAGTCAGTATGGAATCAATCCTCAAGGGCTATGGAATGAATGAGGAAAAGCTGATTAGAATTATGCAAGTGGCAGATGTGCTTTCCACTAAACAAATATATATTGATGAATCGGGAACCAATACTCCTCTGGAAATCAGAGCAAAAACCAGACGTTTAGCTGCTGAAATTGGAGGTTTGGACCTCATTATCATAGATTACTTGCAACTTATGACCTTACCGAGAGATAAAGATAATCGTCAACAGGAAATTGCTGAGATATCTCGTGCACTTAAAATCCTGGCAAAAGATTTGAAAATTCCCGTTATTGCTCTTTCTCAATTAAATCGTCTTTTAGAAAATAGAGATGATAAACGTCCAAGACTGGCTGATTTGCGAGAATCTGGTGCCATAGAACAGGATGCAGATCTGGTAATGTTTATTTATCGGGATGAGTATTATAATAAAGAAAAAACGGAAAAACCTGGTATTGCTGAAATTATTATCGGTAAAAATCGTCATGGTTCTACGGGCACAGTTGAATTGGGATTTACAAAAGAATTCACGATGTTTCGTAACCTAGATACCACTCATGAATTTTAAAATCCTGGCAAGTATTGGTGCCTATACCTTATTTGTCGGTAGGATTGCCAAATGCATCCCAAAATTACCCAAGCGTTGGCAAGAATTAATCATCCAGCTTAAACGCATTGGGTTTGATTCTATCTTCTTAATTACTATTACTTCAATATTTACCGGTTTAGTCGTTGCGGTACAAATTATTTATCAAGGTGGCAACTTCATACCTAAAAATATGTTTAGTGTTATCATTGGAAAAGCAAATATGATAGAATTGGCGCCAGTTCTTACGGGACTGGTTCTCACTGGAAAAGTTGGAGCTTCTATAGCTGCAGAAATAGGAACTATGAGAGTGAGTGAACAGATTGATGCATTGCAAAGTATGAGCATTTCCCCCGAAGAGTTTTTGTATCTTCCTCGCATTAGTGCTGGTATTATTTCTGCTCCACTTTTAACTATTTATGCCAATTTAATCAGTATTATTTCAGGTTGGTTCTTTACATGGTTAAAATTTGGTATAAGGTTTGCCACCTTTTTTAATGACATGCGAATCTATTTTGTTAGTTTTGACCTCTTTGGTGGAATAATAAAATCTATTTTATTTGGATTTATTATTACATCTTTAGCCTGTTTTTTTGGAGATAAAACTACTGGTGGTGCTGAAGGAGTGGGACATAGCACTATGCAAACCGTTGTTTATAGTTCAGTTGGTGTATTAGTTCTTGATTTTCTGGTAGCGGTTTTAATGATGGCAAATTACTTATGAAACTGAGAAAAAGTGCTACGACTTCGTTTGTTATCTTTACATTGGCACTCTTCCTGATTGCAGGATTAGGCTGTAAAAAAAATACTAAGGAAGAGAAAAAACAAACTCCTCCCACTTCTTACTTATATATTTTTGCATTGGAGCAGATTAGAGATTCGGGTTTTGAAGCTGTTGTCATTAGTGATTTCGCTAAACAGAATAATATTGGTCTGAGAATGAACCTTTTCCCTGATCTTTCTACTTTACTGCAGACTTTATCTAATCCCAATTATCAGGGAAAAGTTGATATCGTTATGGGATTGGATAATTCCTTCTTTTACGATACAGATTCCAGCAGTTATTTTGCTCCTGTTCCTGAAGTTTCTTTACAAGAGATTAGATATGAAATCCCAAAAGATTCTGAGCATTGTCTGATTCCTTACGCAACTGCCAATCTGGCTTTTATTTATGATTCAAGAAAATTTCCTGAACCTCCACATTCTTTTGGTGAGCTTCAGGATAGCAAGTATTATTCTCAATTAGCTATATGTGATCCGGCTCAATCTGGTTTAGGTTGTAGCACTCTACTCTGGACTATAGCTTTATTTTCCGAGCAAGGATATAAACAATTATGGTCTTCTTTAAATAAGAATATATATAAGATATACCCAAATCCATCTTTATGCCTTGATGCTATTAGAACAAGAAAATGCGGATTAATGATTGGATACAATACGGTTCCTGCCTGGTTAAATGAGCTTTATCCCTCTGAAAGCTATATCAAGGCTATCATTCCAGAAGAAGGAAGTTTCCTGTATGTGGAATCAGCTGCCCTCTGTAAAAATGCTCCTAATAAAGATACTGCTTTAAAGTTCTTAAATTATCTCATTTCTTCAAATGTTCAACAATTTGTAATCTATAAGCTTGGTATGATGCCAGTAAATGGTAGAACTCCTCTTCCTGCTTCTTTTGCTCATATACCAGCGATAATCTATTCTCATAATAATAGATTGGAGCAACAGCCAGTTCAAGATAGCCTTCAGGTCTGGATTTCTAATTGGAATAGAATTATGTATGGTCATAGAGGTCTATAATTATGATAACTTTGCCCGAAATGGGTTTCCATATTGTCCTTTATGAACCAGAAATACCTGCTAATACAGGAAATATTGGGAGGCTTTGCATTGGAACTGGTTCAAAACTACATATTATTCAACCTTGTAAGTTCTTAATTACAGACAAAGCCCTAAAGCGTGCGGGATTAGATTACTGGGAACACTTGGATTTATCTTTACACAAGAATTGGGAAGAAATATTTGAGTTTTGCCCTTTAGAACGCATCTTTTTCTGCACTACCAAATGTGAACATAACTATCTGAATGAACACTATAAACCAGGAGATGCCTTTGTTTTTGGACCCGAATCTCGCGGATTACCTCAGACATTACTGGATAAATATCCAGATCGCTTAATTACTATTCCTATGCATCCTATTATTCGTTCTATCAATCTTGCCAATTCCGTGGCAATAATCTTATATGAGGCAATCAGACAAATCTGTTATGCTGCTTAAACTTTATATATTTCCAGAATTTGTTGAACTGCTAACATAACAGGAAGTGAGCCTTCTTCTACTTGTTTTTTTAATAGAGGTAGTTTTTTCTTCACTTTAGCGTCGCTATAAAATCTATTTAACACCGCTTCTTGAATAAGAGATTCAAACCATTCTAGCACCTGATTTTTCCGTCGTGCATAAAAAACTCCACTGCTTTTACCCTGTTCCACAAACTTTTCTATAATTTCCCAGATTTCAGCAATGCCTTTCTTTTGAATAGCTGAACAGGTTATTGCTTTGGTAGTCCAGTTTGGAGTGGCAGGAAGCAGGTAATGAAGAGCATTATTAAGTTCTCTGCATGCCAGTTCTGCTGCCGCAATGTTTTCTCCATCAGCTTTATTTACTACAATGAGATCTGCCAATTCCATCACCCCTTTTTTTATTCCCTGAAGTTCATCACCAGCACCTGGAATTTGCATTAAAAGGAAAAAATCCACCATAGAACGGACGGTTACTTCACTTTGGCCTACCCCAACAGTTTCAATGAGCACAATATCAAAACCTGCAGCTTCGCAAAGGATAATAGTTTCTCTGGTTTTACGAGCAACTCCACCTAAAGCACCTCCGCTGGGAGAAGGACGGATAAAGCTGCCAGGATGCTTGCTCAATTCTTCCATTCTGGTTTTATCACCAAGAATACTACCTCTGGAAATAGTACTACTAGGGTCTATTGCCAAAACAGCTACTTTATGCCCTTTTCCCAGTAACCATATACCAAAATTTTCTATGAAAGTGCTTTTCCCAGCACCTGGCATTCCTGTAACTCCAATTCTTATTGAATTACCAGAATCGGGCAGAAGCCTTCTAATAAGCTCCTGCCCGGCTTCAAAATGCTGAGGTGCATTACTTTCAATTAATGTGATAGCTTTAGCGAGAAGAGTTCTATCTCCGCGTTTTATACCTTCCACGAGTTCATCTACAGTAGGAAAAGAACTTCTCTTTTTGCTGGTTTCTTTTACTATCCCTCTTGGAGTTGATGTTGCTTTTAGGACACGAGTAGCATATTCCTTACCAGCATTCGGAGGAGTCCATTCTGGTTTTCGTCCCTTTGCCATAATTATTCTTGTAATAACTTGTTCATTATGATAGTTGCAGCTTCAGGAAGTTTTGTTCCAGGACCAAAGATAGCAGTAGCACCATTGGAAAGGAGAAAATCGTAATCCTGAGGAGGTATAACACCTCCAACTGTTATCAATATATCATCTCGTCCCAATTTTGCTAGTTCATCAACTAATTGAGGAAGAAGAGTTTTATGTCCTCCCGCAAGAGAACTTACACCTATGATATGTACATCATTTTCAACCGCTTGACGAGCTGCTTCATCAGGTGTCTGAAAAAGAGGTCCCACATCCACATCAAATCCCATATCAGCAAAAGCAGTAGCAACGACTTTAGCTCCACGGTCGTGTCCATCCTGTCCTAATTTAGCCACCAAAATACGTGGTCTTCTACCTTCTTTTGCGGCAAATTTATCGGTTAAAGCTCTTACTTTTTCTATTTCATCCATTTTAGTATACTCACTACTATAAACATTATTTATCAATTGAATGGAGGCTTGATGTCTTCCAAAGACTTTTTCCATTGCATAAGAAATTTCACCTAGTGTGGCACGAGCACGAGCTGCTTCAATTGCCAGTTCCAGGAGATTACCAGTATTATTTTTTGCTGCTTCTGTGATTGCATCCAGACAAGCTTGCACTTTCTGAGGGTCCCTTTCTTCCCTGAGCTTTTTTAGTCTGAAAATCTGAGATTCTAAAACTGCTGTATTATCTACTTCCAGAATTTCTATCGGTTCCTCATTTTCTGGAAAGTATTTGTTTACACCAACAATAGTTTCTTCTCCGGAATCTATATGAGCTTGTCTTCTAGCTGCTGCTTCTTCAATGCGCATCTTTGGTAAACCAGTTTCAATAGCTTTTGCCATTCCTCCTAGTTCTTCAACTTCCAAAATATGTTCCCAGGATTTCTTCAAGAGTGCATCAGTCAAATATTCTACATAATAAGAACCTGCCCAGGGATCAATCACACGAGTAATATAAGTTTCATTCATCAAATATAGTTGAGTGTTTCTGGCAATTCGGGCACTAAAGTCAGTTGGTAAGGCAATAGCTTCATCCAGAGAGTTTGTATGCAAGGATTGAGTGTGGCCCATAGTTGCAGCTAATGCTTCAATGCAGGTACGAGTCACATTATTAAAAGGGTCTTGAGCGGTTAAGCTCCAGCCTGAAGTTTGAGAGTGGGTGCGTAGAGCCATACTTTTGGGATTCTGAGGAAGGAAATGCTTAATGATTTTAGCCCATAGAACTCTGGCAGCTCTAAGTTTTGCCACTTCCATAAAGTAGTTCATTCCTTCTGCCCAAAAAAACGAAAGTCTAGGACCAATAACATCTATATCCAATCCAGCTTTAAGTGCTGTGCGTACATATTCCAATCCATCAGCCAAAGTATAAGCCATTTCCAGGTCAGCAGTGGCACCTGCTTCATGCATATGATAGCCGGATATGCTGATAGAGTTAAATTTGGGCATATGTTCTGCCGTATAGCGGAAAATATCTGCAATAATACGCATTGAAGCTTCTGGAGGATAGATATAAGTGTTTCGCACCATATATTCTTTGAGAATATCGTTCTGAATAGTGCCATTTAATTGTTCAGGTTTAACTCCCTGTTCTTCAGCAGCTACAATATAAAAAGCCATTATAGGGATGACTGCACCATTCATTGTCATTGAAACACTTATCTGGTCAAGTGGAATTCCCTCAAAGAGAATTTTCATATCCATTACACTATCTACTGCAACTCCAGCTTTACCAACATCACCAGCAACTCTGGGATGGTCTGAATCATAGCCTCTATGCGTGGGTAAATCGAAAGCTATTGAGAGACCTTTCTGTCCCATTGCCAGATTTCTTCTATAAAAAGCATTACTTTCTTCAGCGGTGGAAAAACCTGCATATTGACGAATAGTCCAGGGACGCATAATATACATTGAAGGATAGGGACCTCTTAAGAAAGGAGGTATTCCGGATAGATAATCCAGATGCTGAGCTTGAGCAATATCCTTAGATGTAAAAATTCCTTTAACATCAATCTGTTCATTGGTTCTCCAGATTGGAGTTTCTATTGGTTTTCCCTTAAATTCAGCTTTAAATTCCGGATTAATTTTCGTGAAATCAGGCTTCATTTTCCACCCCCAATTTTTCAGCTAATTCATCTAAAGTTGTAACTATATCTGCACCCATATAAATAAACATCTTGATTCCCTGGCTTTTGAAGCTTTCTACCTTGTCTTTAGGATAACCAGCAAGGATAAGAAAACTATCGGATAGAGCAGATGTTATTTGTGGTATCAGTTCATCATATTTCTCATCAGTTGAACAGATACAATAGGCAGCAGCATTAGATTCTTGAGCTGATTTAATGGCATCTTCCACTTGCATAAAACCTGAAGGAGAGATAACCGTGAAACCTCCTGCCTGAAAAAATCCGGTGGCAAATTCAGCTCTAACTCTATAATCATTTATAGTTCCCATATTCATCAGGAATATTTTAGTATTTTTGCCAGATTGCAGAACACGAGTGCGTAAATTCTCCATTTCTTCCAGTGCTCTATAGTGCGGTAAAGCTCCAGCATTTAAGATTTCCTTCTTTGTGGGATGAGACTCAGTGGGAATTTGAACTCGGGTTGGTGGGTTCTCATCTGGATTAGCATAGAGATTTACTCCCACATAAATATCTTTTCTTTTCCGCATAGCTTCGTTTCTTGCATAAGCTACTTTCTCTATATCAGAATGAATTTTACCTTTTTGCAAAGCTTTTAGCACTCCTCCTTCAGATTCCAATTCTTGCATATATTTCCAGGCTTGAAGGGCAATTTCTTGTGTAAGATTTTCTATATAATAACTACCTCCCGCAGGATCCACAACCTTATCAAAATGTGATTCTTCTTTTAAAATTATCTGTTGATTACGTGCTAAGCGTCTGGAGAACTCCTCTTCTTCGGAGGTCAATTCATTAAATCTGCCTACTTCTAAACTATCAATTCCACCAATAACTCCAGAAAAAGCTTCCGTAGCATTACGAAGTAGGTTAACATAAACATCATAAAGACTTTGATTGAAAGTAGCAGTTTTACCGTGAATCCAGACTTTCTGAGCTTCTTCTTTTCCACCAAAAGCTTTTATCATTTCAGCCCAAAGAAGACGCATTGCCCTAACTTTTGCAATTTCCATAAAGAAATAGGGTCCGAGAGCAAGCTTTATTTGAAAGAGAGGACTAAGCTGTTCTAAAGACCATCCTTTATCCAATAAATTCTGTAGATAAAAGATTGCTGTAGCTAAGATTATTCCCAGTTCCTGAGTGGAAGATGCTCCAGCGTTTGAATAGACATTACCATTAAGAGAAAGACAGCGTAAACCAGAAATATTTTTTAAGGCTATCTCCACACTTTCCTCAATTCTTTCCCAACTTTCATCCCAACTAGCACTTAAATATCCTTTCCTAGCTAATTCTGATACCGGGTCAAATCCAACTCCTAATTGCAGTTCATCCCAGGCATAGCCCCGTTCTTGGATATATTGTTCTAAAAGTAGAATTAGAGGACTATCATCTATATCTAATTGCATAAAAAGAGGCGCAGCTCTAAGATCTATAGCGGCACAGATTGCTCTCAAATCATCAATAGATTTGATAGCGACACCTCTTAAATCATCATCGTGCTTAAGTTGTAAATTGACTGCGGTTAAGCCTAGTTGTAGTTCCCGTAATATCTGAGCATTAAGTGCTTTTAAATCCGATTCTCTATGTGATTGAGCAATTAACCAGCCTTCACTTAAAAATTTTTCCGGATTATTTCCTCGCACAAAAGGAGATTTACCTGGCACTGAATCAAAAAAGGGAATCTTGCTTAAATCTTCTCTTCTATAAATAGGTTCTAAAGTAATATCCTCATAGGTTTTAGTATACATTACCTTATCAAAATCAGCACCTTTAAGAGTAGCTCCTACTGCTTTTCTCCATTCTTCATAGCTTGGAGGAGGAAAGTCTTCCAGTAACTTAAGTTCTTTATCCCATTCCATTTTTGTTATTCCTTCATTTTTCTATTTTTTGTAACAAAGCTTGAACTGGTTTAATTCCATAAGGTGAGCCTTGAGCTATAGCATCTAAAACTGCTCCACCTCCGGTAAAGAAATAGTAGCGGGAATCATTTTTCGCCTGAGCAAATATTCCAGGCAACAAATCTCCAAATTCTTGAATGGTATCGCCACCACCAAATAATTTTTGTGCTTGAGTGCAGGAATGAATTAAGCTATAAAGAGCTTTGGTACCTTCTTTAAATAGAACTGTATAACCCATAACTGCATTTACAAAAATCGTAGCTGCAGATGAGAAAACAGATTGGATGGCTTGATCCGACAAGGATTCTGGAGCAATATCTAATATATAGTTTAAATCCATTCCAGGTCGCAAATCAGAAACCTTTATAGTCCTCCAATTGCTTACATTTTCCATACTATCGGATTCAATTATTATAGGCAATTCCACTATTTTATCCGGATATTTTTCTGCTTCTTGCAAGAATTGCTCAGCTAATTGCAGGTCATCAGGAGTTAACCCTTTTATATTAACCTTATATTTTGCCGCTAAGTAACCATTGTATAGAACTCCACCCAGCACTAATTTATCACTTAATTTAAGTAAAGCGGAAAGTGGACTCATCTTGGTATCAAACTTAGCTCCAGCAACAACTGAGATCAGAGGACGCTGAGGATTAAAAACCTTCTCCAGATTCTGGACTTCTTTAATCATTAACAAACCTGCATAGGAAGGCAAGAACTTGGTAATGTTATAAGTAGAAGCGTGAGCTTGCCAGGAACCAAAAGCATCGTTTATATACAAATCAGCAGAGGAAGCCCAGCTTTGAGCTAAGATATCAGCGGATTCATCTTTAGCTTCTTCTCCTTTAAACCAGCGAGTATTAGGCAAATAAACAAAGTCAACCTTGCCACTTTGAAGCTCTTGGACTGCTGGTATAATTGGAGTTAAATCCGTTATTCCTTCCGGTCCGGAAGCAATACATTCAGGGACAATTCCCTTCAATTGCAGTTTATCCTCCAGATATTTGACTATAGGTGCAACAGATTCTCCTTCGGAAATATTGATAGTTCCTGTTTTCTTGTCATAAGGACGGCCTATATGAGTCATCAAAATAGGTAATCCCCCCTTTTTATATATATGTAGTAGAGTGGGAATCGTAGCATCAATTCGCATTGTATCTTTAATTTTACCATTTTTTACTACATTATGATCCATCCTGACTAAGACCGTTTTCCCTTTTAAATCTGCCTCCAGAAAACAAGGAAGTGCTGTCATTTTCTCATTCCTCCATTTTTATTATTCTTTTTATTTATTGATAAAGCATTGATTTATCGTTTAAATAGCACATTAACTTTTTGTTATTCATTATATTAAATTTGGCTTTAAAGTCAAGATTTTTATTGATTAGTGCTTCTTCCATATAATTGGATTTTTACCAATTAACCTGGCTTTTATATTCATTTTGAAAAATGACTTTGAGATAAAATAATAATTATATACTGAAAATAATCTACAATGATTCCTTTCAAAACATTAATATCAGTAATAATATATTATTTACTTAAGGACATTCCTTATGGCTAGTTGAAAGCGATATAAAGAGATAGCTTACTTATATGATTGTATTTATCTTTTTATTTCCTCCTTTTATTCATATGTGTAGCTTATGTCCAACTTATGTCCAGCTTATGTCCAGCTTATGTCCAACTTATGTCTGAAGGGGATATAAGTTTGTTATAAGAAAGAGATCATCTACCTTATTAGAGATGGAGAAGAGATAAAAAAGGGGAACCTGATTTTTTCAGATTCCCCGATATTTTGATTATAGTAGTTTTATTTAACAATTACTAATTGTGCACGACGATTAGTAGCTCTACCTTGAGCAGTTTTATTGGAAGCTATGGGTTTGCTTGGTCCATATCCTTTAATGAACAATTGACTTTCTGGAACGCCCTTAGCAATCAGATAATTAGCCACTGATTTTGCTCTGTTATAGGATATGGTCTCGTTAATTTTTGAAGAACCTGTATTATCGGTATGACCCTGAACTTCAATTTTGACTTCAGGATGTTGAATCAGAAAATCTGCAACTTTGTTCAAGAACAGTTTATCCTGTTCACTGACACTTGTACTATTGGTTGCAAAATGAATCATATAATTTTTCAGTTCTTCTTCAAACTTAGTGACTTCATCTTTTTCTTCTACCTTAGGTTCTTCTTTAACTTCTGGTTTGGGTTGTTCACTAAGTTTTTTTATTTCTTCGTTCAAGGTTAATAAACGACTACGAAGATCGTTGATACTTGTTGTTAGTTCATTATCTGTCTTATGCAGATTTACTGTATCTTCTCTAATGGTAGCAAGCTCTGCTTCATAATTATTGACCTTAGTACGCAATTCTGCAAGTTCTTTAGTGTAAGCAGAAACATCAGCTGCACCCTTGATAGCATTAACTTGAGCAGTTAAGGCATCCAGTTGCCCTATTTTTTGGTTCATTACTGCTAAATCTTGATTTATCTGATTCAAAGATGCAGTTAAAGAAGCTTGAGTATCTTGAAGTCGTCTGATATCATTAGCATAGATATCAGCTGAGGGTGTTGTAGGAGTGGTTATCTGTGTTATTTGTGCAGGGGTTTGAGCTACTCTTTGTTCTAAATTAGTAACCTTGTTCGTAAGCTCATTTAACTTATTATCCATTTGAGCATACTCAGTTTGCAGAGTAGCAATATAATTTTCTGCTTGATCCATTGACTCTTGTAGATTTTGCAATTCAGTTTGAAATTCAGGCATCTGAGTAGTTACTGTATTAAGTTGTCCTATTACCTCATTCAATTTTAAATTAGTGGTGTTTAAATCGTTACGAAGTTTTAATATCTCTGGATCAATGAGCGGCTCTTTTCTTCCAAAATGCATACCGAAGGCAAGATAAGGAGTTAAAATTGCATCATTGTAATCACCCCCCTGGACTAAATCAATCATATCAGTATCAAACATATTAAATTTAACACCTATGTCCATAGTAGTGTTCCATTTTGATAATATAGAAAAACCAGCAGAAGCATAAGGAAAAGTTAGATGCCCGCCAATTTTATCTGGACTGGCATCATCAATAATCCCATGCTCATTTTTACTATAGTGAGTTGACCATCCTGCACCTACGGCAATAAAAGGAGAGAATCTATTGATTAAATAGTGCCGCGGGAAATTTTCTGCTAACACCTTAGTCGGTTTATACTTAAGATAAAGATTCACACCTTCTAAGGATGAGTGATAATCGTTAGCATCATTTTTAATTTTGACATTTGTAAACCAGGGACCAATACCTAATCCTAAATCACCAAAAATCCAGGCATCATAAGTAACAGCCCAGGAACCCATAAGAACATTATCACCTTCTACATCATCCTGGGGAAAATTAATCCCACCTTCTACACTCATCGTGCTTTCAAATGCATACATCGCTGGAATAAATACCAGCAATAAAAGGGGAATGAGAACACTAAGTTTAATTTTACTCATTTTTACCTCACTTAATATTATTCCTCATAAGATATAGATAATAATATATGGCTATAATGTCAAGTAATAATTTTTCACTTGTCAATTTTATTTATAATTTTCTATTGTATTTATACCTTGTTATCTAAATCTAATCTATTGAGATGCTTTAAGTTATACATAAAAAGAGGAATTATATTTATTTTTTTTAACCCTAAATAAAAAAGGATTTTAAATGAAAATCAAAAAAATTATTACTATGCTTTTGACTCTACTAATCTGTCAGATAGTTCTTGGAAATTATTTATCAAAGCTAGAAAATTACATTCCCAACGGAATCGTGCCATCTTCTGAAACTTATACCGATTTCTTAACTTTAGCTGAGGACTTATTTATTAGTGAATACATTGAGGGTTCAAGCTATAATAAAGCGATTGAGATATTCAATGGAACAGGTGATTCGGTAGATCTCACTCAATACAAACTTTGCTTATATTCTAATGGTTCATCAACAGTTAGTAATTCAATGAGCTTAAGTGGAACTCTGGCAAATAATGAGGTTTATGTAATTGCTCATCCAAGTGCTAATGCTGCAATATTAGCAGTAGCAAATGCCACAAGTAGTAGTGTAATTAATTTCAATGGGGATGATGCTATTGCTTTGATTACAGGAGAAGCCTCTAATCCTATATATATTGATATATTTGGAAGAATAGGAGAAGATCCAGGAGATTATTGGGGAACAGACCCTCTAAAAACCGCAGATAAAACCTTAGTCCGCAAACCTAATATAAATTGTGGTATAACGGTCAATCCTGAAAGCGGTTTTCCCACTCTTGCTACCGAATGGGATTCCTATCCAGTTGATACTTTTTCCAATCTGGGATTTCATAATTTTTTTGGAAATGATGTAGAAGTAGATCCTCCAACGATTCAGACTACCGATATTATAGGATATCCAAGTAGCACCTCTATGGCTCTGGAATGGACTCCTGGAAATGGTTCCAGAAGAATTGTAAAAATGAATACTATTAATAGTTTTACAAATCCTGTTGATGGAACCAATCCTTCTGCAAACACAATCTGGATTAATTCTGGAGAACAAGTTATCTATAATGGTGCCACTCAAATAGCAGAAGATACACCCTTCAATGGCTGTGAAGTAACAAATCTTAATCCTTCCACAACTTACTGGTTTAGAGCTTATGAATATAATGTTGAAGGAAATAACACTAAATATTTAACTATCACCGCCAATGGAAATCCTGCTTCATTTACTACCTTAGAAGGTCAAGGTTCTGGTTACTATGCTGGAATTGATGGTTATGGAGAAAACTTGAAACAGCAACTGCATACTTTAATAAAGGTTACTCATACCACTCAATATTCTTATGCGGCTCTCATTACTCAGATACCCTACACTGATGAAGATCCAGAAAACAGCAGTAATTTAATAGAAATCTATACAGGATGTAGCGTTGATAAAAATAATTTTGGCGATGCTACCACCGATTGGAATAGAGAACACACCTGGAGTAAAAGTCATGGAAATTTTGGTGACACTCCTCCAGCAGGCACTGATTTACATCATCTTCGTCCCTGTGATAGCACCGTAAATAGCACTAAAAGTAATAAGGACTTTGCAGAAGGTGGTAATCCGGTCATAGATAATTCTCCTCCCCCTGGATACACAGGAGAAACCGGTTGCTTTCAAACTCCTTATTCCTGGGAACCACGCGATGAAGATAAAGGTGATGTAGCAAGAATGATTATGTATATGGCGGTTAGATATGAAGGAGATGACCCCAATTTTCCGACTAATCTGGAAATGGTAGATTACATTCATAGCGATGCAGATAGCAATCAACCTTACTATGGGAAACTATCCACCTTACTTCAATGGCATATTATAGATTCTCCTGATACACGAGAAATGCAACGCAACCATCGGATAGCTGAAAGACAGGGTAATCGTAATCCTTTCATAGATCACCCGGAATATGCTGCCAGAATTTGGACACCCTGCCCTACTAGCAATACCAATATAACTGAAACCAGCTTTACTGCTCACTGGAGTCAACCTATCCAGGCAACGGCTTATTATATGCAGCTTGCTACAGATAGTTTATTTACTAGTGTTCTGCCCGGTTATAACAACTTAAATGTTCAACTAGATACGAGCAAAACTATAACTGGTCTCAATGCTGGCACTACTTATTATTATCGCTTGCGTTCCTTTTTCACAGAAGATTATGGAATGTGGTCTCCTTATATGGCAGTTACTTTAATCCCTCCAGTTCCTATTTCTGCAACCCTTTCATCTTCCTTAATTCTGGATGAATATAACCTGAATGAAGCTTCTCTCACGCTCGTTTTATCGGGCACTACTTTCTCTGATACAAACTTATTAGTATCCAATTTTATACTCAATAATGTTCCTGACGGACTTAGCATCCAGAGTATAAATTATATCAATCCTACTACTGCTACACTAACTTTCAATTACGAAGGTGATGATTTTGACCTCAATTATACCAATGTTTTTTTAACTATAGCAGCTGAAGAAACTCTCGCTAATCAAGATATAATTAGTAACCATATAACTATATATGCTATGATTGAAAGCACTGCTCTAATCTATTTAGAGCAGGAAGGAGTTAAATTAATAATAACTCCCGTAACTGATGCAACTGGTTACAGAATTTTCGGCAGTATAAATCCTTATGGTATATACACTGAGATTACTACATTAGGTAGTTTTGAAGCTTCTTCTCCTTCTTGTAATATTTGGCATTTACCTTTTAATGCAATAGCAGAAAATAAATATTTCTTTAAAGTTGCAGCTATTAGACAATAAACTGAGTATATTCATACAAACTAAAAGAATTAACTCTGCTTGAACCAGACCGAAATAAATGTGATAGCACTTTTATCATTGACAAGGCAGTGGGAACTCTAATTTTGTTTTTAGTAAAATAAAAGGGGAATGATGCTGATGAGCACACTATTTAGTGGTATCTTAGCTTTGCAATGGCAGCAATTGGTGATGATTTTAATCGGATTAGTGCTTATCTATCTGGCTATTGCAAAGAAATATGAACCCACCTTGCTTCTACCTATAGGTTTTGGCACTATCCTAACGAATATACCTCTTTCTTCTGCGGTTGGACAATATGGTCCCCTTCAAGTTTTATTTGATGCCGGAATAGCTACTGAGCTTTTCCCCCTTCTTATCTTTATTGGCATTGGTGCTATGATAGATTTTACTCCTTTGCTGAAAAATCCTTCAATGCTTCTTTTTGGTGCAGCAGCACAACTTGGAATTTTCGTCACTCTGGCAGTAGCAACTCTGTTAGGTTTTGATTTGAAGCAAGCTGGTGCTATAGGAATAATTGGAGCAGCAGATGGACCTACATCCATCTATGTTGCCAATCGTTTTGCTCGCGATCTCTTACCTGCAATTTCTGTGGCTGCTTATTCCTATATGGCATTAGTTCCTATCATTCAGCCACCAGTGATAAAACTGCTAACCTCATCTGAGGAAAGAAAAATACATATGGATTACCATCCTGGAGATGTTCCTCAGGTGATTAAAGTCATCTTCCCTATTGCTATTACTTTGATTGCCGGAATACTAGTTCCTGCTTCCGTAGCTCTTGTTGGTTTTTTAATGTTTGGCAACCTTTTACGAGAATGTAAAGTTCTGGATAATCTAGCTAAATCAGCTCAGAATGAACTGGCAAATATTGTCACTATCTTTCTTGGCTTAGGCATTGCTTCCACAATGAAAGGGACAGCTTTTCTTCGTCCACAAACCTTACTCATCTTTCTTTTAGGATTAGTAGCATTTATCTTTGATACTGCTGGTGGAGTGCTTTTCGCTAAGTTTATGAATCTATTCCGTAAACACAACAAAATCAATCCTATGATTGGAGCTTGTGGAATTTCTGCTTTCCCGATGTCTGCTCGTGTTGTTCATCAGATGGGACAAAATGAAGATCCCTTTAATTTTCTTCTTATGCCAGCAGTTAGTGTCAATGTAGGAGGACAGATAGCTTCAGTTATAGCCGGAGGATTGATTTTAGCTTTATTGGGGAATATATGAATATAGATTTTGACCTTCTCTTAGATCAGGCTAAAAGCGCATCCGAAAAAGCCTACGCACCCTATTCTGGTTATAAGGTTGGAGCTGCTTTACTCTGTTCTGATGGCAGTGTCTTTACTGGCTGCAATGTGGAAAATGCTTCTTATTCTCTAACGATTTGTGCAGAACGTAATGCTGTATTCCAAGCCGTAGCATCTGGACAAAGAGAGTTTTTAGCTATAGCTATTTATGTGGATGGTGAAGTGTTGTTTCCACCTTGTGGAGCCTGTCGTCAAGTGCTAGCTGAATTTAATCCCAATCTTCAGATTCTTTATGCTAATCGTTTAGGTAGTATTCTCAGCGATTTAGATACCTTGTTGCCTCAAGCTTTTACTCTGTCGGAGATATGAATATTCAATACGCTCAATTACTAAATTGTCAGGTGTGCCCACAGAATTGTCGGGTTAATCGCTATGAAACAACTGGTTTTTGTAAAGCAGATTACCGTTTGAAGATAAATCTTGCTCATCTACATCATGGAGAAGAACCTGTATTAAGCGGAACTAATGGTAGCGGAACTATCTTTTTTTCTCATTGTAATCTAAGATGCGTTTTTTGCCAGAATTATACTATTTCTCATTTAGGTTGGGGAACATATTATAATGAAGAAGAATGTGCTCAAATTATGTTAAAATTACAGGAAGCGAGAGCTCATAATATCAATCTAGTTTCTCCAACTCAATATACTCCTCAATTGGTGCAGTCTATTAAGATGGCAAAATCAAATGGTTTAGAGATTCCAGTACTCTGGAACAGCAATGGCTATGAAAATGTTTCCTCCCTTCAATCTCTATCAGGTTTAATAGATATTTATCTGCCAGATTTTAAGTATGCGCATAGCTTCTACAGTAAGAAATATTCTTCGGCAAAAGATTATCCTGAAATAGCTATTAATGCATTAGAAGAAATGTTTAAGCAGGTAGGTCATCTTCAACTTGATTCTAATGGAATTGCTAAAAAAGGGTTAATAGTTCGTCATCTGGTACTTCCTAATCGCATATCGGGAACTAAAGAAGTACTTTATATGTTGTATGAACATTTTGGACCGGAACTTGCGCTTAGTCTGATGGCTCAATACTATCCAACAGGTCAAGCAAATGAATTTTTCGAGCTAAATCGCGGTTTAAGGAAAGAAGAATATGAGGAAGCAGTAGAAACAGTTGAAGCCCTTGGTTTTAAGAATCTTTATCTACAACAGCTTTACAATTCACCGGAATGGACACCTGATTTTCAACCTCACAGTGAGGTTTTTAATGGCAAGAAACTACATTTTAAGGGAAAGATTTAAATGAAACAGATTAAATATGGCGTTCTTTTATTATTGTTATTCTGGGTTGCTTATTTACAAGCAGATATTTCACTGGTTCTAACTCCTAATGGGACAAAAAAGACACTTCCGGTAGTGAAATTAGAAGGGAAAGATTATGTTTCCCTTGATGAAATAAATACTCATCTCTGTTCCATTTATAAGGTTGAATATAGCGAATACACAGATTTTAGAGTGATGTTTTTCTTCTCTGGAGAACAGTTTATATTCCTGCTTAACTCTCCTTTTTACACTTTTAAGCAAAACATTTTCAATATGCAGTATCCTTTCCTTCAAGTCGGATCTTACTATTATGTTCCTAGCACCTTTTTATTGGAAAATTTGCCACTCCATTTTACAGGTCAGATCCAAAATAAAAATGGCACACTTTATCTACCAAAACCCAAAGATAAAAGTGTAAGAAGAGTGGTAATTGACCCTGGACACGGAGGAAAAGACCCAGGAGCTATTGGACCAAACGGTACTCGCGAATCAACGATAAACCTTAATGTAGCTTTAAGATTGAAGCATTTGTTGGAACAGGAATTGGGTCTGGAAGTTTTAATGACCAGAACAGATGACCGTTTTGTTTCTTTGCAAGATAGGACAAAATTTGCCAATGATAATAAAGCTGACCTCTTTATTAGTATTCATACTAATGCTTCTCATACAAATGGATCTCAGGGCATAGAAACCTATTATCTTTCTACCAAATCTACTACTGAAAGTAGAGCAGTTGAAGCTCTGGAAAATAGTGTGGTAGAGCTATATGAAGGTGCCGGAGCAAAACAAAAATATGAAGCTCTGGATTTTATCCTGATGGATATGCTGCAAACTGAGCATCTGGAACACAGCAATAACTTAGCAACTCTTGTGCAACACAATCTTGTGGCTGGTATTCAAACCAAGAATAGGGGTGTTAAACAAGCTAATTTTTATGTTCTCAGAGGAGCTTTTATGCCTGCTATCTTGATTGAAATGGGTTTTATTTCCAATCCGGAAGAGGAAGTATTGCTTGCTAATCCTCAATATCAGGACCGCTTAGCGCAATCAATCTTTGAAGGTATAAAACGCTTCAAATATAATTATGACCGCATTCGCTTAACCTCTTGATATTATTATGTCTTTAAAGATTAGTTATGTCCAACCACGAAGTCTTGCTAGTAAGGCAGGAATAAAAAAAGGAGACCGCATTATAAGCATTAATTCTATGCCCATCAATGACTTTTATGATCTGGAATACTACTCAAATGATTATCTACTGGATTTTGAACTGCTGGATAATGATGGTAAAATTAAATCTATCACCATCCAACGGGTAAATGGAAAAACCTTAGGTATTGAGCCTGAACCCCATAATGTTCGCACCTGTCATAATCATTGTATTTTTTGTTTTGTAGACCAGATGCCTCCCAAAATGAGGGCATCATTATATATTAAAGATGATGATTATCTATTTTCCTATGTTTTTGGAAATTATATTACCTTAAATAATCTAGCACCAGCAGACCTAAAGCGAATTGTTGATCAGCATATCAGTCCTTTATATGTTTCTGTGCATACTATAGATCCAGTTTTACGTCAGCAGATGATGCGCTGCAAAGAAAATTATGATATAGTCAAAGACTTGAGAGAACTCAGTCAAAAAGGCATAGAATTTCACTTCCAAATTGTCGCTATTCCAGGTTATAATTGTGGAGAAAAGCTGGAAGAAACCCTTACAATCCTATTGGATAAATCTATTGCTGCACTGTCAATAGGCATAGTTCCCGTGGGACTAACTGGCTTCAGAGAGCATTTAACTCCTCTTTCTTCTTTCAATTCTGAATTAGCTTTAGAAACTTTAAAAATTATAGATAAGTTTAGAGAGATATCTCCTATTGTATATGGATCAGATGAACTTTTTCATTTATCGGGAATTCCCATTCCAGAGGCAGAATATTATGGAGATTTTCCTCAACTGGAAAATGGTATTGGGATGATTTGTTTAACCTTAATGAATTATCAGAAGAAAAGAAAAAGTTTCATCAAAGAACTGAATAAAACAGGAGGGGATTTTTTGTTATTAACCTCATCTCTAGCAAATTCTACTTTGCAAGAAATTGCTGATGACCTCAATAATCATCTCAATCAAGCAAGGGTGCGAGTTCAATCTATCCAGAACGATTATTTTGGTGGTTTTGTTAGCGTCAGCGGATTGATTACTGCTTCAGATATCATAAAACAGGTTAAACTCTTTCCTCAGGAAAGTATTATCCTTCCGGAAAATATTTTCAATCCAGATGGATTAACTTTAGATGATATGTCTCAGCTGGAACTTCGTAATCAATTGCAAGCTCCGATGCTTTTAGTTGATCCCTATTTTGAAGATTGGGAATGGATTTAAATTCTTATGTATACTACAAGTTTCAATGTATTAATTTATATAGAAAAATTACAACTATACTAAAAGGATGTTTCAGATGAAAAAGTATGGTATCATAATTTGTCTGTTAAGCTTATTGCTGTTTTCTTGTATGAGTGAACAGGACAAGCTGGAAAAAGCAAATAAGAATTTGGGTTCAAAAAAGAATCCCATAAAGATGTATTTTGTCCCTTCTATGGAAGCTTCCACTATCGTCACTAGTGGAGAAGCAATTGCAAAATGGTTGGAGAAAGAGACGGGCTATCATTTTAAAGTTGCAGTTCCAACCAGTTATGCAGCAGTAATAGAAGCACTTGGTACTAATCAAGCAGATGTAGCATGGCTTCCCACTTTTGCCTATATCCTGGCAAAAGAAAAATACGATGTCCAAGTTAAATTTATGACTATCCGCAATGGTTTAAGCAAGTATAGAGGTCAATTTGTAGCTAGAACAGATAGTGGAATTGACAGTTTAGAAGACATAGAAGGCAAAGTTATAGCTTATACTGATGCTGCTTCAACCTCTGGATATATTTATCCTTCCGCCATACTGCAGCAGAAAGGAATTAAACCTGATAAATATACTTTTGCTGGAGGTCATCCTCAAGCCATAGCAGCTGTCTATAATGGAAATGCAGATGTAGCCTGTACGTACTGGTCACCTCCCGATGCTAATGGCAGACCTAAAGATGCTCGCGAAAAACTTCTGGATACTTATCCCGATATCTTTGAGAAAGTGAAAATTATTGCTCTTACTGATTCTATCCCCAACGATACCGTAACTTTTCGCAAAGGACTTCCGCAAGAAGTGGATCAGAAACTGGTTCAAGCTCTAACCAAGTTCTCTCAACTTCCAGAAGGAAAAAAGATTCTGCGGGAACTGTATGATATAGACGGACTTGAACCTGCAACGGATGCAGATTATGATATCGTGCGTCAAACCTTAAAAATACTGGGAAAAGACCCCAAAGAATTCCTGAACATTTAAGAACTAGTAATGTCCCAACTTAATATCCAAAATCTATATAAAACTTACGATAATAAAACCTACGCTTTACAGGATATCTCTTTTGAAGTTCAAAAAAACGATTTTATTATTTTACTCGGTCTATCGGGCAGCGGAAAATCCACTTTATTACGATGTATCAATCGTTTGGTGGAACCCAACTCCGGTAATATCATCTATGAGGGAAAATCTATAATTAATATGAACAAAACTGAACTGCGTCAGTATCGCAGGCATATAGGAATGATCTTCCAACAATTTAATCTGGTAAAAAATTTGACGGTTTTGACAAATGTTCTCACTGGTCGGTTAGGTTATCATAGCGTATTTTCAAATTTCACTTCTGAAGAAATTGATGCTGCTTATCAATGTTTAAAAAGAGTAGGACTAGAAGAATATGCACATAAGCAGGTGCGTCAACTTTCTGGTGGGCAACAACAAAGAGTAGCAATTGCACGTGCTTTAATGCAAGAACCAGAATTAATCCTTGCTGATGAACCAGTTGCCAGTTTAGACCCCGCTACAGCTGATTCTATAATGCAATACTTAGGCGAAATTAATCAGGAAGGAGTTTCCGTTATTTGTTCTCTTCATTTTCTTACTCTCGCCCGTCGATATGGAAATAGAGTTATAGGTCTTAAGCAGGGAGTTAAAGTTTTTGAGGGTAACCCTGAAGATATAGACAAAGTTAGATTTAAAGAGATTTATGGAGAAGAAGCCGAAGAAATTTAATCAGTTGACCGGTAAAACTTTGATATAAATTAAGCTATTCATATTGTATTATTTAGAATAAGATAGATTATTTATTATAGCCGTATAAAATGGCAATAATTTTGAAATATTTTTGCTTTCCTCTTTAACTTGCCTATTCCCTGACAATTACTTGTCTCCATTAACAAGAGAGAGTCAAGAGAGAGCATAGGGATAAGATAGTTTTCAGACCAAATATCATAACATCTTATTGTGCAATATTATGATATGAGCTTAGAATCAGTAATTTCTATATAACGGGCAAGATTCTCATCCATTTTTTTCAGATCTTCCAGTGTCTTACGGGGTATATTGATAACCTCGGGTGTGCTGCTGCTCATTAATTCCAGTTCCAATCGTGGTTGAGTTTGAAAATAATCACCAATAATCTGTTCTATATCACCCTTTTTACCCTGCACTGCATCTAATTGAGATTTACTGGAAAGCTGGATAATAATTTTAAATCCATCACTAACTTGATAACTGGATTCTTCCAATGCTAACCCTGCTATTCTTCCAACTTGAATAACCCGAGCTACAATTTTACTCCAGTGTTCCGCGAGATTTTCCTGGTTTAGCTCTTTTTTTTCAATTATATCGGACTCCACTGACTTAGCAGGAACTGGTTTCTTTTCTACATTAGCTGAAACAATATTGCTTTTAGGACTTATTTCTGGAGCAGTTTGAGGAGCTATTTTGCTCACAGTTTGCGATTTTAGCCGAGCAATAATTTCACCCAGATTCTCCATCTCATCCAGTTTGCAAAGCTTTATCAACACTAATTCAAAAATTAAATAAGGATTGCCACTGCTTCTTAGTTCCGACCTGGTCTGCATAAGCATACTCATCATATACAGCAGATTTTCCTGACTAAAGAGACCAGCAATCTCATCATAAGCTGGATATTCTTCGCTGGTAACTTCTTCGGGAGACATTCCAATTTTAATTAAGAGAACAATGCGCAGAAACTCTAACCAACTATTGATGAATTCCTGTAGGTCTGCTCCTCCTTCAAAGATATACTGCATTTCTTCTAATAAGCCAGCATTGTTTTTGGAATGAATAAGTTTCATAATATTGCAATAAATTTGGGTGGGAATCAAGCCAAAAATTTCACGCACTTTATCAATAGTAACTCTATTTCCGCAATAAGAGATCACTTGGTCTGCTAAAGATAGTGCATCTCGTAAACTTCCATCTGCTTTATTTGCAATGAGATGGAGAGATTCGGCATCTATCTCTATATTCTCTTCCTGCATAATTATACCCACTCGTTTAATTATGGCATCCATCGGAATCCTTTTAAAATCATAACGCTGACAACGAGAAATGATAGTGGGCAAAACTTTGAAAGGTTCGGTGGTAGCAAAGATAAAGATAACATTATCTGGAGGCTCTTCCAAGGTTTTTAAAAGAGCATTGAAGGCATTTTTGGAAAGCATATGAACTTCATCTATAATATAAATCTTATAAAGAGATTGACTTGGAGCATAGAGAAGCTCTCTTTGAAGTTCCCTGATATCATCTACCCCTGTATTGGAAGCACCATCAATCTCAATCACATCTGCTGAAATACCAGCGGCAATCTCAACACAATTATGGCATTTATTACAGGGAGTAATAGTTGGACCTTCAACACAGTTCAAACTTTTAGCCAGAATTCTTGCCATAGAAGTCTTCCCCACACCCCTGGGTCCAGTGAAAAGATATGCATGTGCAATACGCTTACTCAGAATAGCATTCTGTAGAACTTCAGTAATATGCTCCTGGGCATATACATCGGCAAAAGTTTGAGGTCTATATTTTCTTGCAAGTACAATATAACTCATAAATTAAACTCCTTTGCCATAGTTTTAAACTTCTATTATTTAGGCAAGCATTTTCTTCTGGACAATTATATGATTAAAGATAAAAAGGTATTATATCATTTCTCATAAAAATTATGAAAATAACATATAGAAATACTGGAGGTTAGATAATGAAATTGGAAGGAAAAGTAGTGATTGCTCAGGGAGGAGGTCCTACTGCTGTTATTAATCAATCATTAGTAGGAATAACTTTGGAGGCAAGAAAGTTTACTCAAGTCACTCGTGTTTATGGTTCTTTATATGGAGTTCGGGGTATTGTTGATGAAGAATTTGTTGATCTTACTCAAGAGACTACCCACAATCTGGAACAAGTTGCCAACACTCCTTCTTCTGCCCTCCTATCAACCCGAGATAAACCAGACGAAAAATACTGCAAAGAAATCTTTAAGGTGCTGAAAGCTTATGATGTTCGCTACTTCTTCTACATTGGAGGCAACGATTCTGCTGATACAGTTCGTATTGTTAATGAAGAAGCCGATAAGGCGGACTATGAATTTAGGGCAATTCATGTACCTAAAACAATAGATAATGACCTGGTATTAAGTGACCACACTCCAGGCTATGGTTCTGCCGCCCGTTTCGTAGCTTCTGCTTTCACTGGAGTCAATCTTGATAATCGTGCTTTACCTGGAGTTTATATTGGTGTAGTAATGGGTAGACATGCTGGATTTCTTGCAGCCGCTTCTGCTTTAGCTCAAAAGTATCCAGATGATGGACCTCATCTCATTTATATGCCAGAAAGACCATTTAATCAGGATACTTTTTTACGAGATGTCCAGAAGGTCTATGACCACTATGGAAGATGTGTAGTGGCTGTTTCAGAAGGAATAGTTGATGAAAATGGAGTACCTATGATGACTATCTTGAGCAAAAATACGGAAGTTGATGCCCACGGCAATGTTCAGCTTTCTGGAACTGGAGCTTTAGGAGATTTACTAAGTGATTTAGTTCGTAGCAGACTTAAAATTAAGAGAGTCCGTTCAGATACTTTTGGTTATTTACAGCGTTCATTTATAGGATGCGTTTCCGATGTGGATCAAAGAGAAGCAAGAGAAGTTGGTGAAAGAGCAGCACATTATGCTATTTGGTATAATCTGGACGGTTCCATCTCTATCCAACGGACCGGATTTTATTCCGTTAACTATCAATTGGAAAAACTATCCGATATAGCTGGCAAAACTCGTCATATGCCTGATGAATTTATCAACGAAACTGGAAATGGAGTAACTGATGATTTTAAATATTATCTTCGTCCGCTTTTAGGATCAGGATTTCCTACGGCACACCGTCTTCGTGCACCAAAAGTAGATAAGATATTATAGAGAAACCCTTGACATTTTTGTAATGAAATTTATAAGTGATAATAAAATAAAATAATAAATATGGAGGAAGAAATGACCTTTCAAGAATTTATAGCCAAAGTGGAAGCGAAGAATCCTGGTGAACCAGAATTTATTCAGGCAGTTAGTGAAGTCATAGAATCTGTTTGGGATGTCTATGAAAGCAATCCCCGTTTTGTAAAAGCTAATATTTTAGAGCGTTTAGTTGAACCTGAACGGGTTATCATTTTCCGCGTTCCCTGGATGGATGATAATGGTGAAGTCCATGTGCAACGAGGCTATCGTGTCCAATTCAATAGTGCTATTGGACCCTATAAGGGTGGTTTAAGATTTCATCCCAGTGTTAATCTATCTGTGCTCAAGTTTCTCGGTTTTGAACAGGTATTCAAAAACAGTTTAACTTCCTTACCTTTAGGTGGTGGTAAAGGTGGATCAGATTTTGACCCTCGGGGAAAATCAGATGAAGAGATAATGCGTTTCTGCCAATCATTTATGGCTGAGCTTTTCCGCTATATCGGACCCAACACTGATGTTCCTGCTGGTGATATTGGTGTTGGTGCTCGTGAAATTGGATATCTCTTTGGTTATTACAAAAAGCTTATGAATGAATTTACTGGAGTGCTTACTGGAAAAGGAATCAATTGGGGTGGAAGTCTAGTCCGTCCAGAAGCTACTGGATTTGGAATAGTTTACTTTACAGAAGAAGTTCTTAACACTATTGGTGAGACCATAAAAGGAAAACGAGTCGCTATTTCTGGATTTGGAAATGTAGCCTGGGGTGCAGTTCAAAAAGTTAATGATTTAGGTGGGAAGGTCGTTACCCTCTCTGGACCCGATGGTTATATCTATGACGAAGATGGTGTTTCTGGTGAAAAGATAGACTTTATGGTAACTATGCGTAATTCCAATAGGGACCTGGTACAGGATTATTCTGATAAATATCCAAGTGCTAAATTCTTCCCTGGAAAACGTCCCTGGGAAGTTCCTGTGGATGTAGCTATTCCTTGTGCCACACAAAACGAACTGAATGAGGAAGATGCTATGAATTTGATTAATAATAAATGCATCTGTGTAGTTGAAGGTGCCAATATGCCCTGTTTTCCTAAAGCCATTGAAGCTTTTCAGAAGGCAAAAATGCCCTTTGCTCCTGGTAAAGCTGCAAATGCTGGAGGAGTGGCAACTAGTGGACTTGAAATGACTCAGAATGCAATGCATCTTTCCTGGCCTCGTGAAGAAGTTGATGCTCGTTTGAGAGAAATTATGAAGAACATTCATCAAGCCTGTGTGGAACATGGAAAAGAACCTAATGGATATATAAACTATGTGAAAGGTGCTAATATTGCTGGCTTTATGAAAGTTGCCAATGCAATGTGCGATCAAGGATTAGTCTAAATAGAGAATAAACAAAAAATAAGACCCTGCTTTCAAAGAGCAGGGTTTTTTATTTACTAGCAGAAATCCACTAAGATACCAAATGAATATAGGTTCCTTATATAGAATCAAAATTCAGCTTCTCTAATGTTATCATAGATCAATATAATAGCTATATATAATAACTTTTTTAAAAAAAGCATCGCATAATTATGAGCTTGGGCAATGGTAATAGAATTTATCGCTTTATCTTTTGAATTTTAGAAACTACATTCCCTTTTTTAAAATTATGTTAAAGAGTAAATTTAATAACACCCGGTTCTTGCAGGATACCCATTTTATAGTAGGTAAATTGACAGCTATTTATTTTATAAAAACTTATTAGATATTTTTTTTTGTTATTCGGGATTTAAAATGGTCTTTATAATAATTAGACGGATACTTCCACCCATCAGAATATTCTTTTTTAGATTAATTCCTGCCATCAGTTAATTACTCCAATTAAGATAGTTACTTCTTTAAAAGATTTAGTAACAAAATATTCCATAAGAACACAATTACAAAAGCATTCTCACTGTCAAATGATTCTTGGTGGTTGCTTACAGATTCAGATTGAAGCAATGCGTTAAGATCTTAAGATTGTATAATATATGCTGGATTGTGCCAATAATCTTTTACCGTATATACATAAAGGAAGAAATGCTAAGCATCATTTAGCTTGACATTTAGGTTATATTAAAATATTATCTACTAATAATAAATTTGCCTTATAAATTATAAAAAAACAGAGGCTTAGGAAATGCTTTCGCATAAAATTCCAAAATATACTGCAAATATAGTATAATATTAGATATGATTTTGAAATGGGAGAAAAAAATTTATGAAATGCATAATGCATATACCATGGAAAATGATTGATGAATCAGTATCAGCTACGGAAGTTCGTCCTCGTAAAATGAAAAAAGCTTTTGAAGATATAGGTTATAATGTATTTTTTATTACAGGTTCAGCATCAGAACGGAATAAACAGATCAAAGAACTAGAAAGAAGCCTGGAATCTGGTGAAAAATACGACTTTTTATATAGTGAATCTTCAACTTTACCTATGCAATTGACAGAATCCCATCATCTACCTACTCATCCATTTACGGATAAAAGTCTTTTTGCTCTAGCTAAAAAAAATAGAATTCCTATTGGCTTATTTTATCGTGATTACTATTGGGTTTTCCCTGAAATACATCGTTTCAATAAGATTAAAACTTTATATACTAAGTTATTTCATATAATTGAATTGCAAATCTATAATCGCTTTCTAGATGTGATATATTTTTCCACAGATTTATATGATATGACGCTTGAAAAGCTTAGATATTTAGATAAAGACCTAAAATTTTATACGCTTCCCTCCGGGGCAGATCTGTCATATCCACAACCAGAAAAAAAAGAAAATTACTTTGCTTTTATTGGCGACATAGGACCTAATCGTCACAATATCAAAGTCTTAATGCAAACTTTTAATTTATTCCCACAGTATGAATTAAGAATATGTACGCCCCAAAAATGCTGGAATATCAATAAACAATATTACGAACCTTATCTTACACCAAATATTAAAATATTACATTTAGTTAATGAAGAAGCTCAAGAATTTCTAAGTAAAGCAAAATATGCTTTCTGTTATTTCTCCGAAAGTAATTATAGAAAATATACGCTTCCTTATAAAATATTTGATTATGTTGGATATAACTTACCTATTATATGTAATGAAAATGATTATTCTGGACAATTAATTAAAAAACTTGGAATCGGCTATTCTATTAAACATTCCGTAAAAGCTCTATCTGAATGGTTAAATAATATCCCTTCAGAAGCAGAATATACGCTAATTATAGATAATATAGAAAAGGTCAAAAAAGAGAATAGCTGGCTAAAAAGAGCTGAAACTGTACGGAATACGCTCATTAGTTTTAACAAAGGATATAAATGACCAATTTAATATTTCTGACTACTACGATTGATTGTGGAGGAGCCGAAAAATTATTATTAGATTTGGTTAAACAACTTGCGAATGATTATAAGATTACAGTTATTTATATCATTGGGAAGGGAACTTATAAAACTGAATTGATATTAAGTGGAGCTGAAGTTTTTAAATTAAACCTAAATTCCCTGATTAGAACTATTAAAATTTTATGTAAAAATCCCAAAACAATTTTACAGGGTTGGATGTATCATGGCAATATAGTAGCCACTATTCTCCATCTAATATCATTAGGAAAAGGCAAACTTTCTTGGGCTTTACATCACTCTGCAAACAATTATGCCAACGAATCATTAAAACATTTTCTTCTACTAAAACTTACTGCTTTTTTATCTTCTTTACCAAAAGCTATTATATTTGTATCTGAAATCATCAAACAAGAACATATCCAACACGGATACAGCAATGATAATATGCGAGTGATTCATAATGGCATTGATACTTCTTTATTTAAAAGAAATGAAGAAACTGCTTACTTACTTAGACAATCTTTAAATATCCCTAATGATACGGTTACAATAGGAATAGTAGGTAGGAATCATCCCGTAAAGGATTACCGGACTTTCTTCCGAGCTTCTTATGTACTACTTAAAAAACATCAAAATCTTCATATTATAATTGTTGGCAGAGATATAAGTTTTTCTCAGTTTTCAAATCAACTGAAAGACCTTAACTTTGAAGATATTAATAGAATTCATTTATTAGGAGAAAGGAACGATGTACCTCAAATTCTATCAATAATAGATGTATTTGTTTTAACCTCGGTTTCAGAGTCTTTTGCCCTTTCTCTAATTGAAGCTTTAGCTGCTGGTTGTTGTTGTGTGAGCACTGATGTTATATTTTTCAGTAATCTATTCTCCAAAGCTTTAAGTACTTTTCCACCCTATAATTACCAAGCTTTAGTAGATTCAGTAGAACATTATCTTAATATGTCTAAAGAACAACGCGATAACATTGCTATAGAAGCAAAATTGCAAATAGAAAAATATTACCCCCTTTCTCAGACTATAAATAATTATAAAAGATTATGGAATTCAATTTAAAGATGAGAAATATATGCAGGATAAAAAAAAGAAAATAGTCAGAATTATTTCAAGGCTATGCATAGGTGGAACCTCAGTTCATGTTAGTTTATTGAGTTATCATTTTAACAATGATAATTGGGAAAGTATCTTAGTAGCAGGTGTAACAAGTGAGAATGAAGGAGATATGATTTACTTGCCTAAACGGTATGGTATAGAACCTATAATAATTAAATCTATGGGTCGTGAAATCTCTCTTTGGAAAGATTTTTTATCAGAAATACAATTAATAAAACTGCTAAAAAAAGAGAAACCTGATATAGTGCATACTCATACTTCCAAAGCTGGAACTTTAGGTCGTATAGCTGCTATTTTGACTGGTGTGCCTCAAATTTATCATACCTTTCATGGTCATACTTTTGAGGGTTATTTCTCTCCTCTTAAAACTAAAATTTTCATTAAAATAGAAAGATTTCTGGCTAGATTTTCCACTAAAATCATAGCTATTTCAGAAAGACAAAAAGAAGATTTAGTAAGATTTAAAATCGCCAAACCAGATAAAATAACCATCATTCCGCTTGGTTTTGATTTCTCCAGATTATTGCCTTATGATAAAGAACAAAAATTAAGACAGAAATTAAATCTAGGACCGGATACAATTACCATTGCACTAATAGGCAGAGTAACTGCCATTAAAAATCCTTTTCTCTTTATTTATATTGCAAATGAAGTGCTTAAACAAAGAAAAAATGTTCATTTCCTCATAATTGGAGATGGAGAATTAACTGAGGATTGTAAGAACTTAGTAAATAAATTAGGAATACAGGATTTTGTCTCTTTTACAGGATTTATAGAGGATTTAAAACTAATTTATGGCTCAGTAGATATAGTGTGTATTACTTCCATCAATGAAGGTACACCAGTTTCTCTACTTGAAGCGATGGCTTGCCAAAAAATAGTTATTTCTACTCCTGTTGGAGGAGTCCCCGATTTTGTAAAAAATAAAGAAAATGGATTCCTATGTAATGCCAATGTAAAAGCTTTTACTGAACAAATAATTTATTGCCTGAATAATTTTAAAAATCTTGATTATGTAAGAAAACAGGCTGCCAATGATGTTCTTTCTAAATACAGTATTAATCGTTTATTTAATGACTTGGAACATTTATATATGATGTCTCCTGATAAAAAAACTCATAATAAAGAAATAACATAAACTTTTTAATCCTTCCCTGTGAATTGGGATACAACAAAGTTATTTATCAGTCTCATTTCCTGAGTTATTTAATATTGACAAGATCTGTAAAATCTTTTTTAAAGCTTATAGATAAATTATAAATATAGTTCAGATATTTGAAAATTATTTCAAGTTTTCTGATAATGAAGAAGTATAACTTATTAATGGTATATAATATTAGAGGAGCTAATATTCAATGAATATTCTGGTTACTGGAAGCAATGGGTTTGTAGGTTCACAGCTAATGTGGGAACTGGAAAAGTTAAATCATAATGTGATAGGTATTGATATAAGTCCACATTGCAATTCAAAACCTCATCCAGAAACTGTTGTAGGTGACATTCGTTCTTTTGAAGATTTGGATAAAGTTAACAATATCTTTCAAACAAAATATAATAACTCTCTAGAGCTAATCATACATTGTGCAGCTGCGAAACACGATTTTGGAATTTCCAGAGAGGAATATTTCAGCCATAATCAGTATGGGACTCAGCGTTTATTAGAGTTTGCTGAAAAAACGGATATCCACAAACTTATCTATCTAAGCACGGTATCTGTTTTTGGACATCCTCAAGGAAGAGCAGATGAAGAAACTCCTTACAATCCAGATAACCCCTATGGTGAATCTAAACTGGGAGGAGAATTGTTATGTATTGAATGGCAGAAAAAAAATCCGCAAAATGAGCTGATAGTGCTTCGTCCAACTGTTATTTATGGACCTCATAATTTTGCAAATATTTATAAACTCATAAATACTCTTCATCGCACTCCATTAGTTACTGTAGGAAAAGGCAATTATGTTAAAAGTACTGTCTCTCTCAATACGATGATTGATATGATAATCTTTTCTCTAGGATTACTGAAACCCGGTTATCAGCATTTCAATTGCGTGGATGAACCTTATATAAGCTTAAATGAACTTATGCATATTATAGCCAGTAATCCAGGTTTTTATATGCCTAAGATAATTATCCCCGATTGGCTAGCAATCTTTATAGGTAAATTATTTGATATACCAGCAAAACTTTTTTCTATTGACTTACCTATAAATAGTGATAGAATGAAAAAATTATCAACGGCAACTGATTTTTGTGCTCAAAAAATCAGGCAAGCTGGTTTTATACAAAGAAAAAGCACTGAAGAAAGCATTTCCGAAATGTGCAATTGGTATCTAGATTACAAAAATTATAAGGAGAACTAGATGGAAAATTTACGCTTAGGGTTAGTAGGATGCGGACGCATCTCTAAAAATCATTTTGAAGCTATATCTCAAATTCCTGAGGCAGAATATGTGGCTGTGGCAGATATTATACCTGAAAGAGCAGAAGAAGCTGCTAAAACATATAATATTCCCTCATTCTACACGGATTATCACCAGATGCTGGAAAAAGAACAACTGGATGCAGTTAGTATCTGCACTCCTAGTGGCTTACATCCTGCTATTGGCATAGATGTGGCTAAACATAAAATTAATGTAATCACCGAAAAACCTATGGCTATCAGCGTGGAAGGAGCAGACAAACTTATCCATGCTTGTGATGAAAACAATGTTCAACTCTTTGTAGTCAAACAAAACCGTCTCAATACAACAATGCAACTGCTTAAACAAGCAGTGGATAAGGGTCGTTTTGGTCGGATTTATCTGGCTCAATCCAATGTGTTTTGGCAAAGACCTCAATCTTATTATGATGCTGCTAAATGGCGTGGAACATGGGAATTTGATGGTGGAGCTTTTTTGAATCAAGCAAGTCACTATGTGGATGCTCTTTACTGGCTTTTAGGCAATGTAGCAAGTGTGATGGCTTATACTGCTACAATGGCACGTAATATTGAAGCAGAGGATACCGGTTGTGCTATCCTTAATTTCCGTTCCGGAATCATTGCTTCCCTAAATGTTACTATGCTAACTTATCCTAAAAACTTTGAAGGTTCTATTACGATAATCGGAGAAAAGGGTACGGTTAAAGTTGGCGGTGTAGCAGTTAATAAAATTGAGAAGTGGGATTTTGAGGAATATGATGATGATGACCGCATTGCAGAAGAGGTTAACTATCTACCTCCCAATGTATATGGTTTTGGGCATAATCCTTTTTATCGGAATGTGATAGATGTACTTCTACATAAAGCAGAACCTTTAACAGATGGTCGTGATGGACGTAAATCCGTTGAAATAGTTCAAGCTATCTATCTTTCTGCTAAAACAGGTAAAAGAATAAGCCTACCTTTATAAATTTCTTACTAACTCAATTTTTACTATCTATATCAGGGAGATTCCTTAATCTTCCTGATTTTTAATTGAAGAGTAACAAAAAACTTGACAATAATACCCTTTATTGTTTAATGTATATGTGATTATAACTAAATCAGATTAAAAACCTTCAGGAGAATAACTTGCTGTTACAAAAATATATTGAAACTCGGCTGGATATGATTGAGACTAGTTTGAAGGAATATCTCGGATCTCAATCCGGACTATCTAAACAGTTAAAACAAGCTATGCATTATGCTGTTTTTTCTGGAGGAAAACGCTGGCGTCCGCTTCTTTTGCTTTCTATATATGAAATGTTGATGGGAATGCGAAAAAATACGGGCTTACCTCAAGCTGTAAAAGCAGCAACCGCAGTGGAATTAGTACATAATGCTTCTCTAGTTCACGATGATTTGCCTATGATTATGAATAGAGCCGAGAGACGTTCCCAACCTGCAGTGCATATTAAATATGGAAATGCTACTGCCATTCTTGCTGGTGATGCTCTATACACTCTTGCTTTTGAGGTTTTAGGACAGATTTCTCCTTCATCTAAAGCCTTAGCCTGTATCCGAATTTTGTCTAATAGTACTCGTTCTTATGGATTAATTGGAGGTCAGGCGGTAGCCCTGGAAAGCAAGCATAAGGTTATGAAAATGAATACATTGCATTATATAGATTTGAAAAAGGTCTGTTCTCTTTTAGAAGCTTCTGCTGATATAGCTTGCACTCTTGCCAGTGCAGATGACAGCGTTCATATAATTATGAAATCCTACGCTTCCAATCTTGGTTTGGCTTATCAGATGATTGATGATATCAGTGCTGATTATATTCGGGGAGGAGAAACTTTGGACTTGGATGAAGAATTTATAATTCCTACATCACGCAATAGTTATACTGGCTTACTGGGTTTTGATAAAGCTCGTACAGAAGTGGAAAAACTCCTTGCTGAAGCAGAAGATTTAATTAAACCATTTCCACATAATGAAGCTCTTAGGGAATTTGTGCAAATGATTCAGGAACGGATACCCTGAGCTATGATAGATACACATTGTCATCTATTACCTCAGATTGATGATGGGTCTACTTCCTTTGAAATATCCTTAGAGATTCTTCGTCTGATGGCAGAAGATGGTATAAATCAGGCTTTTCTTACTTCTCACTATCTGCCTTCTCTTTATCAATATGACCGTGCTTTATATGATGAAAAATTTGAAGAACTGCAATCCAAAGTCCAGAAAGAAGGAATAAATATTACGCTTCACCCTGGTTTTGAAGTTTTTCTCAACCCCAACACTTTAAATGATATTGAGAGATTTAATCTAACTCTTGGAACCTCTCATTATGTTCTAATAGAATCCGATTTAAATGGTCTTCCTAAGGACTTTTATGAAAATGTCTATCCTCTTCTGAGAAATGGTTATCGTCCCATTTTAGCACATGCTGAAAGGTATGTAAGCATTATGAATAAACCTCACAATGCTAAGTTGCTGATGGAAAAGGATATCTATCTCCAGATTAATGCCGGAAGCCTACTGGGACAATATGGAGAAAAAGTCCGTCAAACTGCCTGGGTCCTTTTAAATAAAGGCTGGGCACATCTTCTGAGCTCTGATAATCATGCCCAAAAGCCCATTAATTTGCTTCCTCAAGCGATTAATCTTATTAAAGAAAGGATTGATGAACACACTGTGCAATTATTAACTCAGGATTTTCCGCAAATGATTATTGACGATGAGCAAATCCCTCTATTCTATGTATATGTTCAAAAACCACATCATCATCACCACCATCATAAA
>Ga0265294_10000770_pt1 | contig 43293 bp, 30 predicted proteins | sample MunlanPumphouse3_FD_192504 | JGI IMG/M metagenome (GOLD analysis project Ga0265294, IMG submission 192504) | Groundwater microbial communities from a municipal landfill in Southern Ontario, Canada - Pumphouse #3 | ecosystem: Environmental > Aquatic > Deep subsurface > Groundwater | place... | reverse complement strand
CAGCCGGAATCAATAATCTTAAGTGCTAAAGATATAAACTGAAATATATGGACATAGATGCAAGCTAAGATAAAGCCAATGAATTTATTATCAAAAGAATAGCTCAGTATTTTGGGGGAATGCCTTCTAATATACTGGCATTCCCCCAAAATATCGAGTCACTCTTTTGATAATGAACTTAATGATAGTATCTTATCTATCATCTATGCCTATGTGTTTTAATTTATACTTTTGGCAGTTAAGATTCATGATTCCAGCATTAATGTCCTTCCAATCCAAGTCCCATAAGGACGCCATTTCAGATAGAAACCATAAGCCCCACAACAATTTGAGTCCTGTAGGGACGGCATTTCAGATAGCAAACACCGACCAGTCCATAATCAGACTCTCGTAAAATGGGGGGAATGCCTGCATTTATTGCAGGAGGTTCCCTATATTTTCTTAAGCCTGATTTTGATAACACACCTTAGAGCAGGATGCCATTCCTGCTAAACCAGATCCGGTATCACACGATATCAAGTAGAGAGGATAGCCTAAACTACATAAAAGCTTCATCTCCCATCATCCTAATAGCTATCAGCCCGGAATCAGGATATTTGCGCATCATAACACGAAGCAGACCGATATATTGACTATGTAGTAATAGCTTGCCTTTAGTTCTTTTTCGCTTAATATATTTACTAAAGAACAGTCTGAACTAAGACACGTTCAAGAATAGGAGATATCATGAAAAAAGTAGTTCTCATTTCCCTTCTGGCAGTGCTGGGAATCAGTTTTGCCTTTGGTCAATCCATCTACGGCCTGCGCGGCGGTTTGAATATCTCAAACTATGGCGGTGATCCCGAGATGGATTCCAAGATCGGTTTTCACGGCGGCATGATGATGCAGTATCACTTGGATCAGATGCTGATTTTGCAACCTGAATTGCTCTACACTCAAAGAGGCGCTCAGGAGGAAGCATTGGGCATAGAGCATAAGCAAACTCTGCATTATCTTGAATTGCCAATTTTCGCCAAGCTTGACTTGGGCGAAGGTAAGCTGAAGTTTCAACCCTATCTGGGTCCGGAATTCCGCTATCTGATCAAAGGTAACAGCACTTTGAAAACGGATCTGATGAAACGACAGTTGAAATCAAAAACGCGGAGGATTTCGATTTTGGCTTGGGCCTTGGTATCGACCTCGTTTTTAATACAAACATGCTCATTGGTGCTCGTTACAGCATGGGCCTTACCACGATAGACGAAGATGGTTCAGATGTGAAAAACAACTCCTTCATGATAAATCTGGGATTTCTATACTAAGGACTATCGCTTCAAAACAAGCACGCAATCCTGGCCTGCCTGAGGGTAGGCCTTTTTGTGTGGACGCTACTATCCGCTCAAACCCTTGTCAGGGCGGACAAAAAAGAACGTGGGGAACACCGGGCGGCGATCCCCACGTATCGGAGGGCATTCTATGTAGGGTCTGTAGGCTAAAGACAATATAATCTGTCCATAGTTCTGTGGCAAGTTTTTTCTTTTGCTCACACAAATATGCTCAAGGAGCTGCTTCATACAGGCATCAGCACAACCGAATTATTTCCGGGATATATCCGCATCTCCTATCTGGATATAGGGGAATATACAGGAGCCCAGATTCATCGTCTCAGAGGAGATGTTCTTGATGCGGTTAAATACATCCACCAGGTTCACGCTCATCATGGTTTCGCTGATGGGATAGACAAGCTTACCATCTTTGATATAATAGCTGTTTTTCAAGACTCCGGACATATCTCCATTGGGATTGGGGCTGCCAAAGGAAGCTCGCATACACAGCACGCCTTCTTTTACGCTGGCGATCATATCGGATAGAGTAGTCGAACCTGCCTCCACTACCATTTGGTTCAATTGACCGATGGTGCGGGGCTTACCCACTTTATTTGCCGTATATAGATTGATGGGATAGTGTCTTAATACTCCCTTTTCGATTATGGCGGCGGCTTTGGATAAATAGCCATCGTCTGTGATAAAGCTCTTATCGGCGAGTCTTTCATCGGTTGGGGTGGCGTAAAGGCTCAGCTTTTCGTCTAATACCTTTTTGCCGATATGCTCTGGAAAGCGGCTGCTATCGGTGAGCAATCCGGAAGAGCCAAAATGTTGAGATATCAGGGTATAAAGCAGGCTTGCCCCCACATAAGGCGCCAGGATGATATCTCCGCAAAAGTTTTTGGGGATGGGTGAGGTAGTCGTTTGCTCTGATATCTGCCGCATCAGCTCACGCAGGAAATTCACCTCCAAAAGAGGCTTGTCCAAATCTGCAAGAGTGAAACTGATGTAATTGAACGACGACATCTTCCCATCTTTTTTAGCGGTAAACTTGGTGCTGAAGGCATAATATGCAGTTCTCTGCTCAAAATCCACTTCATTGCTGTTCAGATAGTAGCTTGTATTGAGGTTAAAGGACAGGAAGGCATCAAAAAACACATCGGGAAAGTCCTGTTTCATAGCCGTTGTAAACTCGTCTAAACGCTGCACTATTTTGTCTGCATCCATCTGCCTGGGCCCATCGCTAAAGACCTGTGGCGCCTGCTTTGGCGAGATATCAAAAGCCGGATCTGCATTGGAGGATTCCACAGCGGTCATCAGCTCATCTATGGCCGCCTGGACCGATTGCTCATCAAATTGGTTCAAGCTCGTATTGGCTTGCCTTTGGTCTTTGATCACGCCGAGGTTGAGGCTCTGGCTTTCCACGCTGCGCAAAAGGTTCAATTCTTGATAGACCACGTTGAATTCTTCTGAGCTACTGCCGCTAAGCCAGAGTGCGGCCTTATCCGCTCCGCGCTCTTGCAGAGCTCTCATAATGCCTTTCATTAGTTGACGCGTATCCATTATTTACCTCCCATATTGACTTTGCATTTGATGGCGGGGCCGCCCATTCCTACAGAGATCAGCTGTTTCTTGCCACACATTCCGGATCCCGTCCACTGCATATCATCGGAGATCATGCTCACGGTCTTCAGCAGATCAAAGGCAACTCCGGAAATAGTGGTTTCTTTGATGGCCTTGCCTATTTTGCCGTTTTTGACCTCATAACCAAGCCCCACGCCAAACATAAATTCACTGGTGGCATCGGCCTGGCCATTTGAGGAAGAGATCAGATAATATCCGTCTTCGATAGAGGCTATCATGTCTTGCAGCTTATCCTTACCGGGGACTATCATGGTGTTGCGCATGCGGATGAGGGGCTCATCGCTGTAAGAATAGGCCCGGGCATTACCGGTGAGTTCATGCCCCAGGAGCATTGCGCTTTCTTTGTTGTGCATATAGCTTTTCAGGATGCCGTCCTGGATGATCACGCAGTCTTTAGCCTCGGTTCCTTCATCGTCTATGAAGACCGGCACCGGGCAGGTCTTGCCGTCCCAGCTGTGCGCTAGATCTATCAAGGTAAGTATTTCGCTGGCTACAGGCTGGTCCAGATACTCTCCGGCGATGGAGCCTCCCAGCACAAAATCCGCTTCAGTGGTATGCCCGATGGCTTCGTGAGACAGTATTCCGGCAAGCTTGGCGTCCAATACGCAATCAAAGGTGCCGGCGCGAGCAAATACGGCATCTTTCTTATCCATCAATTCGCTATAGAGCTTATCTATCACGGGAAAGCACAGGGCCGGATCGCTGAAATTATCTTCAAATTGGCCAAAACCACCAATGATATCATAATGTATCAGCGATTCCCCCTGATGATTGAGCATCAAAACGATTCCTATCACAGACTTCGGGGTCATAGTGTGCATTGCTCCACCATCGTTGGTCAGGATGTACTTTTCGGTTTCCTGCTGTTGCACAAAAACCCGGCGAGTGCTCAAATCCGGGTATTTATCGGCGATATACTTGTCCAAAGCTCCGAGAAATTCGATTTTTTCGGCGGTGGATACCGGCGTCTTTTTGCTGTAAAAAAGGTATTCGCCCTGCGCCGCGGTAGAGGGGAGGATCAGCTTGCCCTTGTTCACACTGCGGGAGAGCAGCTTGGCGTTGCTTACCGCCTTTTTGATTACTTTCTGCATGCTTGCGGTGCTCATGTCCGCGCTGCTGGCCAGTCCCCATACTCCATTGGTAAAGGTGCGGGACATTATCCCCCCGCTAAAGGAATTGCTGTTCTGAACTAGCGTCCCATTCAGATAGTTAAGCCCCTGGCTACGATTTTCCTGCTGTTTGAGCTCCACATATTCCGCCCCGGCGGGCAAAAGAGAGCTTAAGGACATCTTTTTCATAGTGACTCCTTGTAAGTAATTGTCTTGTTGATACGATTACTGGGTATGATCTTAGCTGTCAAGGAGATTCTCGAAAGGGGAGTTCTGTGTCTTATCCGAAAGTTTAATTGTGGCCTGGTCGGGGTGTGCTATCTGAAATGGCGTCCAAGGACTCTGGGCCACTGTGCAGCTGTGGCTTTACTATCTGAAATACCGTCCCGCTGGGACTGGTTTAGACAGCATATTGAACCTGTTTAGATATCTAAAGGGATGCCGACAATTCTCAGATTCATCAAATAACACTTTCTTCTTGATTGTGAATTCGCTGATATCTTCGACTTTGAGTAGATCCAATAAAACTCATTTTTTTGGCCTTCAAAGTGTTTTAAATCAGGATGGCTTTTCATAGTGCTCTTTAGCCATGCAAGTTTTTCAAGAACTTCCTGGACATTGCCTTCTTTTATAGGGTGAGGCTCTGCAAAAACAACGCGTAATAAGTTCTTACTTTGAAGTTTCAATATTATGTAATCCCACCTTCTGGCATTTCCATTCGGTAGATTGTGCTCATTTCACTGATAGTGCTGTTCTATATTTCCGGATTCGTATTGAAAGGCATCATCCGTGCGGAACCATTTTTTGTATTTACTATCTATTGCGCGCTTTCCTGTTTGCAGGAACGAAATGTTTTGATATGACATAAGAGCCCTCAGTCTGCAAGTCTGGAGATTACTTCACCTACATGGGTAGAAAACGAGGTCAAATCACCCCAAGAGCTAACATCATCATTTTCAGCAAAAAGATCAAGAGAAGATATGTCAGTGGTGACGCTTGAGGCATATTTACCAGTAGGCTTGAAGTAATATAGCTTGATATCCTTTTTTACTGTTTCGTTCAATCTGCTGATCCAGTCAGTTGCTTTAACCTCAAACAAATCGCTCAAATAAGTTTCGACGGGTACATTCTTCTTACTCTTTTGGTATTCCACCAAGGCCCAAGCATAATCTATCATTACAGGTGAATGAGTCGACATCACAACCCTATACCCACGGCTAAGTAGGTCTAATACGGTTAAAAATGCATCACCGATCGCTTTGGGGTGTAAGCCCATTTCAAGTTCTTCGATTATCACGGTATTTACACCCCTAATATTCAGAATCTTACCCGCAGGTAAGAGATAATACAAGCCATACAGATAGGGCGCAAACTCCCTCTGCCCTGCGGATGCCGCATTCAAGGGGATAGATTCAATGCCCCCATGTGGAGACAATTCTATTTTATAATTCCCCACATCCTGTTTTATAGAAAGCTTTGCATTCTCGAATATTGAGCTCTCAAGCCCGGCTCTGATTGCCTTGCCGATTTTACCTTCCATTGGGAATAGATGCTTATTGTTTTGTCTGTACGGCTGAAGCCTGGAGTTTAGCACATCCCCAAACTCACGCATCACATAAGGAGCTCTTTCAATATAGTTGTTAAAGGAACGAGGCCAGCCATTTTCAAGAGTGGTATAACGTTGGGCAGGAATATAAAAACAGTTAGTTTCTTGTTTTCCATAGCTTTTATTTATGTAGGCCTGTAAATCTTGTTGTTTTGAATTCACTTTTATTATGGACTTATCATTGATCAGATAGTCCATCCCTTCACCGTAATAAACTTGTAGGAATGTACTTAAATCCTTATCCCAATACCAGTCGTTCGCTTTAAGATTGCGGATAATGCTTCTTATATCCTCAAACAATTTTAAGGTTTGCAGAAAAACAGTTTTACCTGTAGCTTGAGGACCCACAAGTACAGTCAGATCACCAAACTTGATATCTGCATGCTTAATAGGGCCAACATTTTCCAATGATAAGCTGTTAACTTCAGGTTTTTTTTGCAGCAACGGCATTGTTCCTCCTGTTGTTCATCTTTGAATATAGAGTCTTATCTAACATCATTACTTATGATGTAATGCAAAACAAGCATAGCTTGCTTTCTTGTCAATATTTATGTTCTTCTGGCATTCCCCCATTTTACGAGAGCCTGATTGTGGCCTGGTTGGTGTAGCTATCTGAAATAGAGTAACAATGGGACTCTGGGCCACTGTACAGCTGTGGGTTAATATCTAAAACACCGTCCCGCTGGGACTCAGAATCTAAGGGGGTGGCTCTGGCCAGAGACAGATCAAAGCTTCGCCACCGCTTGGAGTAAAAAACTTTTGTAGTGAGCACTACGAAAATCCAAGAAAATGAGAACAATGCGTTAGTTCCTACACTTACACCGTTCCGCTGAAGTCCTTTGTTGCAAAACATCAACAGTTTTCTTCAATGAAAACGTAAAAAAGCCATTGTAAGGATTGACAAAATACTGAATCCTATTCATATAGTATCGGGTAACGAATTCAGCCTTATGCGAATGTGGAAAGGATACGGAACGCATAAAGAGAGTTTCCATAAATGCCATTGTTTCATGAAAACGAAATTATGGCGACGGTCTGGTATCATCTCCAGAACAACCCCAAATAAGGAGAACCAATGAGACTTATCTTACTCGCTACGCTCCTGCTGTTCTTATGTGCAGGAAGCTTGCCCGCCTTTACCGGCTATGAGATATCAGATACCTTTAGTATCACCCCAACTACTCTACCGGTAGAATTATCATCTTTCACCGCCACCGTTACGGGGCAAAATTTTGTGCAACTGATTTGGGTGACTCAATCTGAAGCTAATCTGCTGGGTTTTCACATCTATCGTGCTGCGGATGAGGAACTTGCCAGCAGCATTTTGATTTCGGATCTGATAAGTCCCACCAATAGCTCCAGCCAGAGCCATTATGACTATTTAGATACAGAGATTGCCCAAAGCGGGCGCTATTACTATTGGTTGGAAAGCCAGGAGATGGATGGCAGTGGCACTTTTCACGGTCCAATTTTTGCCAATGTAGAGATGGATGCGGATGATGAGCCCGAGCTGCCCGCTATTCCGCTGCAAACCCGTCTGCGGCAGATATTTCCCAATCCCTTCAATCCCAGCACCACCATCAGCTATCAAATGGCAGCTCCCGGGCAAGTGGAGCTGAATATATACAATGCCCGGGGACAGAAGGTGCAGGGCTACCATCGGCAGCATGCCGCTCCCGGATATTATCATCTGCAGTTTGAAGGTAGAGACCTTAGCGGCAAGATTCTTTCCAGCGGTGTCTATCACGTGGTGATGATCTGCGGTAAAGAGCTCTCAACTGAAAAAATTGTACTGCTGAAATAAGGGAGGAGATCATGAAAAAGATAACATTTTCGATAATCCTGATAGCATTTGCAAGCCTGATCTTTGCGGCTGCTCCTACGGTTACAAACTTGGTGGTGAATCCTCAAACAGGGCATGTGATGATTACTTATGACCTGACTGCAGATACAGCCTGCGATGTAGAGCTGAGGATATCTGCTGACAGTCAAAGCTTTACCATCATTCCCACTGCGGTGGCCGGTGATGTTAGTAATGTAAGCCCTGGCGTTGCTAAGCAGATTATCTGGTATCCGGCTGCAGACGGAATGGAGCTGGGCGATAACTACAAGGCCATGTTGATAGCTACAGACACCCAAACCACAGAAAGTGGTGGCTTCGTCCTTGTCCCCGGTGGCACCTATATTAGGGGGAGTGGTGAGGATGCGCATAACGTGACCCTTGCTCCTTTTTACATCGGCAAGTATGAGGTAACGCGGGCTGAATATTATGCACTTATGGACACTGGCACCCACAATCCTCCTTATTATGGCCCGGATGACAACTGCCCTGCTTACAGAGCGAGCTGGTATGATACATTAGTATATTGCAATGAGCGCAGCATGAATGAGGGCCTTACTCCTTGTTACACGATTAACGGATCAACTAATCCCGCAGACTGGAGTTCTTTAAACTATAGTGTCTGGAATCTCGCGCTCTGCAATTGGGCTGCCAATGGCTATAGATTGCCCACAGAGGCCGAATGGGAATATGCAGCCCGTGGTGCCAGCAATGATCCCGATTATACCTATTCGGGGAGCAACACTATCGATGATGTGGCCTGGTACTCTGGCAATTCAGGTGGCACCACTCATATTGTGGGTACCAAGGCGCCCAATGCTCTGGGTCTTTTCGATATGAACGGTAATTTACGGGAATGGTGTTGGGATTGGTGGGGCAGCTCTACTTTATGGGGAAACTCTGAGAATCCTACAGGCCCTGATAGCGGGAGCAATCGTGTGCACCGGGGCGGTCACTGGAATAATGGTGCATCCTTTTGCACTGTAGCGAAACGTGCTAGTGACCTTCCGTACAGCAGGGATACCGATATCGGCTTCCGCATCTGCAGATCGAACAATTCCAAGTAGGTTTTCACCTGAAATGATCTAATCCGGAGTTTACATGAAAAATGGAGTTTAAAGAAGATTGTTTGGAGTTGAAGCGCCATACGGAGTCTATACATATACTGCCAATTACTTAGGCGCTTTGACTTCAAAGAATCTGACTTTCATTCCCGGCAGCGAAAGCAGGCTTTCAGTCAAGATGAAGCCGGTTATCCCAGCCCAGCATTGTCTTCGAAGAAAGCAATAGCCAGCTGCTTCAAACATAGTTTTGGGGTATAGATACCCAAGGTTTCTTTGTTAGCCTCAAAATTGCTCAGGCTATTCACGGTAGCCACAGCAGTCCATCTTCACGGATGCACATGCGCGGCAGATCCTTAGTGGGGCCCAGGGTGATGATATAGCTTTGCGAAGTGCGCTCTATCTTCAGAGGCACTTTGCGGCCCCTGTAACGCAGCTTCTTGGCCCTCAGCTGTCGCAGATTGCGGGCGTATTTGCCGTGGTCCATTTCATATTGCTTTTGTTTGTAATAGAGCTGGCGCAGGTATTCTTTGGCGGTCTCGATCTCGGGGATCTTGGCCTGAACGTAGTCTGAGCCTGCTTTTGCATGGGAAAAGAAGAGGTAGCCCCAGCGCTCCGGATAGTGCATGGCGATAAGGCCTTGCGGGCTCCAAACCCAATTGTATTCCGGGCGGGTGGGCACTTTATGGTATATTCCGTCTTGAACTATCGTGATCCAATGCACGCGAGAGAAATTCACCCGCCAATAGTCACCTTCGGGGGGTGGAATCTCTTTGTGCGCACATTCCTGCAGGGTTTGCATGGGGATTTTCATCTCTATATACCAGGCCTGGTCTGTGTCCGAGGGATCATTCAGGCTGCCTTCGATATGGACGGCGTATTCGAGCTCGCGGATGTCCCAGGCATTCACTGCCACCTGCTGGCGATCCCGGTAAGGCTTGATCAAAAAGAGGTCCCACACTGTGCCCAGGGCGTTTATCTCCAGCTCGTAATAATCGTGAGTATCGCCATCGGGATCGATAAAGACCTCAAAATCGTTATCGTGAAAGATCACCGCATCGCGCTGCGTGAGCTTGCCCCAGATATGCGGATCGATCATTTCTGCACCGATATACAGCGCTTCGTCATCCCAGAGCATCTTCACCCTGGTTTGCAGAAAGGGCTTAGGTCTTGGCTCGCCTTCTATATCCACAAAATCCTCGGTAAAGGGGGTTTTCTGCCAGGATTCATCGTCCAGCCGGCCATCGATGATGATGGGAGAGCAGGGTCTGAGCGCGGTGTAAGTGCGGGGAGCAAAGTCCCCTTTCGGCACGGGGAATATCTCACGTGCTGCTATAGGGAGCATCCACGCAAGGCAGAGTGTGATGATGATTAGCTTACGCATTTTGTAATACCTCATGCTTGGGCGCGCGCATGAGCGATGAGCCTGTCTGGCGTGCTAATCGCCAGAGCCACCGCGGTATCCGCTGCGCCGTAATATGCATAGATGGGGGTGTCGCCGTCTATTATCGGGCTATCACTTAGGGGAATAGCCGCACTGGGGAATATCACATTCGGCACCTGGCCGATGAGTTCATAGCTCTCCCGCGGCTCCAATACATTATAGCGTCCGCGGGCAAGGGTGATCCAGGGCTCTTCTGCATCCTGCAGACTGATGCCAGCCTGATAGATATTGGAGCTGCCAAAATGCGTGGCCACACCATGATAGATGTGCAGCCAGCCCGCTTTACACAGCAGGGGCGGAGGCCCGGAGCCGATCAATTCGTCCCAATAGTGAGCACGGCCACAAAAGACTTCAGCTATCCTTTGCCAATGCAGCATATCATTACTTTTACTGCAAATGATGCGGGAGCCGGTCTTCACGCCGTCTGCCCCGGTGTGATCATTGGGGCGTTCAAAGCGTAGATTCGTGCCGGCCAGCAGAACTCCATTTCTGGTGTCCGGCTCTGAGGCCAGTCCGATAAAATCCAGACTGTCAAAATCCTCAGTGCGGAAATAGCCCAAAAAGCAGCCGCGGTCTGTATCCATGGCGCAGATCACGTGATAAAACCCGGCTTTATCAGTGGTGATCCTGGCATCATATATATGATAGACATGGTGTTTACAGCGCTTTAGATGCTTGATCTGCACCGGCAGATCGGAGATCTCAAAGTGCAGGCCATCGGCAGATACGGCTTTTACAAAGAAGGTCTCCCGGCCCCGGTTTTGCACCCGCAGCAGCAGCAGAAATTGCCCATCGTGCCGCACTCCGCCGGGATTGAACACAGAAGATACATCTTGCAGGGCGGGATGCCTACTCTGGATATCTTTGCGGGTGATGACCGGGTTTTCAGGATAGCGCTGCAAAGTAGTCCTCCAAAGCTTTCAAGCGGGAGGCGAAGCCGGCATAGTCCCCAGTGGGATTCCAGGCTCGTTCGGCCAGAGCCACCGCCCTGGGATGCAGTCTGTGATACAGGTCCTGGGGATTGTAAACATACTCCGTCCAGAGGTTTGCCTGCAGGCCCAAACACAGATCCGGGCGGGCATAGCGCTGAGGGGAGAGGCTGTAAACATTCTCTACGGTGCTTACGCCATGAGCGCCGTCTTCGTCAGCTGTGGGCTTCCAATCCAGATAGCAAATCTTATTCGGGCATAGTATATAGCTATTGCCATTTGCGGCAGCCAGTTTGGCCGCATCTATGGCATCACCCCGCCACAGCATGGCGATCAAAGACTTATCCACAGCGCCATCCAGCACTTCGTCCCAGGCGATGGCCTTTTTACCAAATTCTTTCAAATAGCCGGTCAATTGATCCGTAAACCAGCCTTGCAAGGCCTCATAATCCTGCAAATTCAATTGCCGCATGCGAGCCTGGCAGTCCGGGCATCTTTTCCAGACTGTCTTGGGCACTTCGTCTCCACCGATATGAAAATATGGCCCGGGGAAAAGCTCGCAATACTCCTGCAGCAGCTCTTTGACAAAGTCCATCGTGGCGTCTTTGCCGGGGCAGAGTATGTATTCGAATACTCCCCAGGAATTGGCAGAACGGTATTTGTGGGGTTCGCAGCCCAGAGCGGGATAGGCCTGCAGCAGGGCCAGACTGTGCCCGGGAAGATCGATCTCCGGGACGATGGTGATGCCCAAATCCGCAGCGTAAGCGATCAGCTCCCGAATCTCATCCTGAGTGTAAAAGCCACCATAACGGCTGCCATCCTGCTGCTTGCGCCAGGCGGCGATCTCGCTAAGCAGCGGAAAGCGCTTGCTCTCAAGGCGCCAGCCCTGATCGTCGCTGAGATGCCAGTGCAGATAGTTCAGCTTCAGATCTGCCATATAATCCAGGTAACTTTTCACCGTGTTCATCCCAAAGAAATGCCGGCTTTCATCCAGATGCAGACCCCGATAGTCATAGCTGGGATAATCTATAAAGCGGCCGCAATTCAGCTTTCCAGCAGGGGAGCTCGTCGCCAGATAGATCAGCTGTTTGAGGCTGCTGAAAGCGTAACGGAAGCCATCCATGCTTTTGGCGGAAAGGGTGATCTTTGGGGGCTCGATGCTGATCAGGTGCATATCCTTGTGGCTGGCTGCGATGCGCGGCATCTGCAAGAGGCGCAGCTTCATCGGCGCTGCCGTAAAAAGCTCCGGTCGGGCTGCCTTCTGCTGCTCATAAAAGTCCTGAAAGCGGAAAAGCACGGCTTCCAGACCCTCAAAAGTCTGGGGTAAAACGAGGGTAAAACTCTGCGGCAGCGGAAGCTGTTCACTGCTGAGCTCGGTTTCACGCGGGAAGGGGATCATCTTTTAGCTCCAAACGTAAGGTGATTATTTCAAAGGGTTTTACGCTGAACTCACGGTTCATGAATATCTCCTGTTCTGGCTCTTCCAGCATATTGCATTTATAGATCTGTGCGATGGGCAAGAGGGTGAAAATGGACTCCACACAGTGACGTCCCAAGGGCTCATGCAGCCGCAGAATGATGGCCTTACCGCTCTCTGCCGGTTTGATGATATTCAATATCAAAGCGTTGTGGGCAAAGTGCAAATCCAAAGGCTGCAGCGGAGATCTGCCCTCTGTGAGAATCAGCTCTGCTTCAATGCTTTGCGAGAGGCTCGCCAGCGGCGCCTCGGTAAAATCGCAAGCATCGCAGAAGAAGCCGTAGCTATAGCTTTGCGGGCCGATATCGGCTTGGGGATCCACATCTGCTGGGCTGCGCAAAAGAGCCAGCTCCAGCCGGTTTTCATGGGCGGAATATCCGTATTTGCTGGCTGCAAGGAGAGCGCAGGTGCGTCCCGGTTCACTCTGGGCTACAAAGCCTTGCGCCGGAAAGTCGAAGCGCGCAGCTTCCCAGGCGTTTTGCGGCCTGGCACTGCGGGAGAGCAGCCCCATCTGGATACCGCAGTCCACCTTCTGCGAGAAGACATTCGTGCAAAAGGCCACCCGCAGCATCCGGTGATGCTCCTGCCAATCCACTTCGTGATGGATAATCAGGTGCTTTGCCTCCGGCATCAGTTCTATGACCTGTTTTATGGTTGATTTACCGATCTTGATCTCATGCACAATGCGGGCATAATCCCCCAGGCTGAAAGCCTCTGTCACGCTGGCTTCAGCAGCCTCCTGCGGGGTGGTTTCACGGTAAAAATGGTTGATGTCCCAGGCGCCCCAATTGTTCGGCTCATCCTCCCAAAGCTGCACCAGGTTTGATTCTCCTTCCAAAAACTCTATACCGCCGCAGACCATGCTGAGCAGGCTTCCTCTGGGGCTGATCTTCACCTGTAGATGGCTGCCTTTTAGCAGATAGCCATCCCCATCTGGCACTATCTCTTGGCGTTCGTTCAGCAGGGGTGAATATTGGGCAAGAAAGCTGAGGCTGCCCTTGCTATAAGGCTCCAGGCGCAGCAGCAGCTTTAGTTCTTGCTCATCCCGGATGGCGTAGGGTATTTCGCCTTGATCCAGAAAGGCCGCATAATCCCGGTAGGCCAGCGGGAAGCTGAGCCAACGCTGAACCGCAGCAGGGGCGGGATTGAAGATGCTGTAAGTAAGCTCATGAGGCTCCGAAATCAGGCTGTTCCGGATGTAGCTCTGCAAGGCGGCATGGTTCTTGCTGCTAAGCTCATGTGCATCGCTATAAACCTGGCTAATGGAGCTTCCCGGCAGGATGTCGTGAAATTGCAGCAGCAAGGTATCTTTCCAGATGGGATGCAGCAGTGCGGGGTATTCCAGCCGGCCGCCTGCCATCGCCCTTAGCACAGCAATCCACTCTGCCGCATGCAGCAAGCGTTCACTTTGCAGATTGTCCTTTTTCATCCTGGCCTGGGTGGTATATGTGCCGCGATGAAATTCCAGATACAGCTCCGTGTAGCATTTGGGCAGCTTATCCTCCGGGATTCTTGCGAATTCCTCAAAGAAATCCGCCGCTTTGCTAAAAATGAATTTCGGGCTGCCTTCCAGGTCTTGCTGGCGCAAGCCGTATTCGATATGATTCCGCGTAGGTCCGCCGCCGCCATCACCTATGCCATAGAGATTCAGAAAGCCCTCTGCCAGTTCGGCCTGGGCGAATCTGCCCTGGGTGGCCAGAAATGCCGAAGGACTATTGGAAAAGTTATAATCATTGGTGGGCAATTGATGCGCCCGCACCTGAGACCCATCTATGCCCTGCCAGATAAACAGGTGTTTGTCAAAGACGTTGCTCTCGTTCCAGGACAGCTTTTGCGTGATGAAGTAATCCACCTTACAGCCCTTCATGATCTGGGGCAGATTGCCGGAAAAGCCAAAGCAATCCGGCAGCCACAGATAGTTTGGGACAATGCCAAATTCCTGGTCAAAGAAGCCGCGGCCGTAGCTGAATTGACGAATGAGGGATTCACCACAGGGGAGATTGGTGTCAAATTCCACCCAGGAGGCACCCTGAACCTCCCAACGTCCCTGTTTCACAGCATCCTGCACCTCCTTATACAAGGCGGGATAATCCTGCTTGATCCACTGATATAGCTGCGCTTGCGAGGCCCCGAAGATGTAGTCGGGATAGCGCTCCAAGAGGCGCAGAGCATTGGCAAAAGTCCGCCCCCCTTTGCGTTTGCTTTCCCGTATGGGCCACAGCCAGGCCAGATCCAGATGCGCATGGCCTATACTATAAGCCTTGAGCGCGCTGGCCTCGGCCGGCCGATCCAAAAGCTTTTTCGCTATTGCAAAAGCCTTATCGGCATCACACCCCCAGACATTGCAGATTTCATTCAGGCCGTAGATGATTTTTGCCCGGCGCACAGAGCTTTGGGGCAAGGCCACCGCCAGATCATTGAGCAATTCCAGATCCAAAGCAAACTGATATAGCTCTTCATCAAAGAGGCTGAGCGCACACACGGCCAGGCGATATTGCTGTTTCCCCGCTCCGAAAAGATCATTGGCCGCAGCCTCTATAAATAGCTCAAAATTCCCCTCAGCATCGGCGATATCCGCCAGCGGGACATAGTGTTTGGCGGCATTGTGATACCAATCCACCTTGGGAGTGAGCCCCTGCCAGGGCTTGCCACCTATCGTCACGCAGGCCTCTCCCTCACAATCAAAGTGCAGCCCCTGCTGTGAGGCCGGATGCTGATCACTGAGCCGGCCGCATACCTTGAACCAGGCCGAACCCCAGACCTCGCTCCAGACGTCGCCGCATTTGATATCCTGCCATGTGGCGCTCTGCGCAGCCTGCCAGGGTATGGGCTCCGGATCATGAATATACTGCATCTGCAACGGCTTAAACTGAATGTAAAGCGCATCTTTCTGCCGCTGAATGAAGCGGGTTATGCGCTCCAAATGTATCTTTTCGTTTTGCATTTATTTCTCCATCGGGATCACTATCCCTTTGATAATTATATTTTGGAAGAAGATAAAGACCAGCAGCGTGGGAATGGCTGCGATCACCAGGGCTGCATAGCCCACCGAGCTGCTGGCGCGTTGCATCAGCTCATAGATATGCACCATGAGGGTCCACATGGATTGGTCCTGACATACCAGAAAGGCAAACAGGAAATTGCGATAAGCGGCATTGAAAGCCCCCAGGGCGATCACCGCCAGGATGGGTTTGCTGAGGTAGAGCGTGAATTGCCAAAACAGTCGGAATTCTCCCGCTCCATCCAGCCTGGCGCTTTCATACAGCTCCCGCGGCAGGCTATCAAAGAAGCCTTTGAGCAGGAAGATAAAGTAGCCATCTGCCGCCGCAGGCAAGACCAGAGCCCAAAAGGTATTGAGCAGATTCAAGCGCTTCAGCATCAGGAAGTTTGGGATGCCCATCACCATCGCCGGAAAGGCCATGGTGAGCATAAACAGCATGATCAGTTGATAGGAAAAAGAGGGCTTGAACCTGCTGAGAGCATAAGCGGCCAGAGGATTCACGGTGAGCGCCAGCAAGATGCTGAGCAGCACATAAATAGCGGTATTGCGCAGCGACCTGGCATCGGAGAGCATCTGCTCCAGCGCCATGGCATAATTGCGCTTGATAAATTCCCGCTTGATGGCGGGTTTACGCAGGCTGAAGTAGTGAAAGTCCAGATCCGCAGCCGGAAAGTTTATCTGTGCAAAGCTAAGGTAGCTGCTGCCCCAATCCCGATTTAGCTCTTTGATATCAGCATATTGCAGAGAGCAATAGTCCCTGAAATCCTGGGCTATATTCAGGATTGTGATCTGCCGCGGCTGCGCATGATTCTGCAAAAAGAAGCTGATGTCTTCGATGATCGCTCCGGAAAATTCCTGTGGCACCGAAAGCTCTGCAAAGCTGCCAAAATCGCTCTGCCAGGCCACATTCAGCATGTCTATCCCGTCGTACTTTTGCCGCAGCATAGCCCTGAAATCCGCCATCCCCGCCTCGTTGATCTGCAGATGGTGCACGTTCACCACTTTTTTAACATAGTGCAGCCAGTACTTAGCCAGAGGACTGTCGGCTCCGGGATAGCTCTGCGGCAGATGAATATCCTCCCAGCTTTGATACTTCGTGCCCCAGGCCGTATTCAGCGAATCCAGTTTGCTCGCAAAAGCTGGGATCAATTCCGCATTCACAAAGGCGCCTTCGGGATTGATGTAATAGCGCATCCAGAGCGGGCTCTCTTCTTTGAAGCGGCGGAAGCGTCCCAAAAAGCCCTGCCTGGAGCTTACGAAGTTGCGCTGCAGGATCTCCTTTTCCTCCACTATGATCTCTTCCCAAAAGCGGGCACCGGTATTGTATTTGCGGTTAAAGACCAGCAGGTCACCCTCGTTTTCAGCGCGAATCTGCTTGCGGTAGATGCGTTGTGCCAGGGGGTAAACTCCTCTACCATAATGCTCTGCCAGATAGTAATGATACACCCCGTAGCGCCCCTGATGCTCCTGTAAAAAGTCCTCCCAGAGCTGAGGCAGCTTCGGGGTGTGCCCTGGCGGCAGCTGCACCTCACGAAAGGAAATCCAGCTACCGGGATAGTTATCCATCAGGCGGCTGCTTTCCTCGTTATAGCGGCTTTCCAGATACTTTTGATACAGCACTTCATCGTTGTAAAAATAGGCCGGGATCAGGTCCATGCGATGGCTGTCTGCCCCGCTTTTTACCGAAGAGGAAAGCATCAGCAAAAACGGATATACCATGGTGATGGCACCCAGAATCAAAACCAGATGGATCAGGGCATCCAAAATCTTGTATTTACGGCGATTGCGTCCCACTTTACCGATGATGCTCATCTGGTATCCTCCTTCAAGCTGCGAAATTCCATCCGCGAGATATATTTGATCTGCATCACAGTAAAGCCCATCAAAAGCAGGCTCAGCATCCAAGCCATGGTGGTGGCCAGACCAAAATTAAGATACAAATAGGCCTTTTCAAAGATCATCAGATCTGCCACCCGGGTGGCTTCATTGGGCCCGCCAAAAGTCATGATCAGGATGAAATCACTGGATTGAGCTGCTACAATGAAGGCTGAGATCAGCTGGATGGTAATCAGGGATTTGAGGCTGGGAAACACGATATGGCGGATCTTGCCCACAAAGCCTGCTCCATCTATATCCGCAGCCTCATAAAGCTCATTTGGAATGCACTTTAGCGCCGCCAGATAGATCAGGCTGCCCGGCCCCAGTCCCGCCCAGACCGCCGGCAGCACCACGCAGAGCATAGCCAGCTTTTCATCCAATATCCAATTGCTTTTGGGCAGGCCAAAGGCCATCAAAATCTGATTGAAAGCTCCGGTATCACCGGGATGGTAAAGCAGCTTCCACAAATAGATTACGATCACGCCGCTAATCACGGCCGGCAGGTAAAACAGCACACGGTAAAACAGCTTCCCGCGGGACACTTCCTGCAGCAAAATAGCAAGAATGATGGGACTGAAAAAGCCCAGGCCGAGGCTGAGCGCCATATAATAAAAAGTTCGCCCCACCGATGCCCACCAGGATGAATCCCAGAGCAATTCCGCCAGATTCGCCAGACCCACAAAGGAACTGTGCCCCACCAGATGAAAATCCTGCACGGCCATCACGCTGCCGCTGATCAGAGGAACGTATTTCCACATGAAAATGCTGATCACAGCCGGGGCCAAAAGCAGGATAATCCAACCCTTAGCCCTTCCCGTAAGGCGTTTGGGCACCTTCAGCTGAGGGCTCAGAATCTTGAATACCCGCCAAATGCTGAAGGCAAAAACGAAGAGGATCAGCGCCGCAAACAACGCTGCCAGCCGCTCGCGCTTGAGCTGCTCTTTCTGACTGATTACTCCGATCATCTCCTGATTTGTGCGGGCCTGAGCACTTTGCAGAACCTTCAATATCGCTGCCTGCCGTGCCCCGGGATCTCTGGGAAGCTTGCCCGAAAGCTCCATTCCCAGCAGTTCATCCAGGGGATAAGTCATATATTCATATACCTTTTGGCAATTGTCCCCATAAGGCTCCGGATTGCCTTCCAGCATGGCTTTTTCAAAGGTCTCCAGCCAGCCCTTGGGGGCATAACGCAGATAATCTTCATAGCCGTAACGCTTCAGAAACACAGGGTTTTGCATGCGCCCATAGCCGCTTTCCACCATCACCTTGAGCCGGATCTGCCGAGCCTCTTCACTATCGTAAAACCGGATGTATTGCCAGGCCGCTTCCCGCACCGCCACGGCATCCCGAGCCCCCAGACCGCCGTTGTTATCAGTGCCCGCTCCGGAAAAGATGCCCATCATGCGACAATTTATCTCACTGCCACCATGCCCGGAAGGACCTGCCGGACTGGGCGCAAAGCCGTATAGATTGGGATCGTATTTCCCGCCCATATTCTGTTGCGAAAGATAGTCCATGCGCATCCCGATCTTGCCATCGCTCCACTGATTTCCCCAATTCGAATCCCGCATGGCATAGCCGCGCTGGCTACGGCCATTTTCATCTATCCAGGGCTCTGTAACTAGATTCAGATAATAGTCCATCGCCTGCACTCCGGCTTCGCTGGCAAAGCTGGCCTGCCAGCTGTCGGTAGCAGCATCGTAAAGCACTGCATCTCCACCCGCTGCCCACAAAAAAGGCAACCAGTCATAAGCCGCCTGAGTGCCGGTGGCAAATGTAGTGCCATAATTTCCCAGCTCAGGATCGGTAAGCTGCCGTGCATAAGCCTTAAATTCTTCCCAGTTTTCTGGAGGCCGCCCCGGGTCCAGACCCACCCTGCGAAACATATCCTTGCGATACATCAGCACCCGCACCAGAGTCTCATAAGGCAAAGCCCAGATGCGCTCTTTTTCCTCGCCTTTCCTCTTCCGCTTAATCACCTGCCACACCGGCTTTTCCACCCTCAAGTCCAGCATAGCAGGATCCTCACGGGCGATGAATTCATCCAGCGGATACAAGAGATTATTCTGGATATAAGTATCACTCTGACGAAAGTTTACATAGATTATATCAGGTGCCACACCCCCCGCTATGGCCAGCAAGGGGCCCGAATCCATTTCCATACCCTCTATCTTGATTCCGGAAAATGCGCGCAGATCAATATGCGGATACTTTTCTCGAAAAGCCTGCACTACCGCCAGATTAGCCTTGGAATTGGCGTCGGTGTGCCGGGGATCCGGAAGTTCAAACACCTTCAAAATCACCGGTTTGGACACAGCAGCCAAACCTAAGGCATGCACCAGCAGTAAGATACAAAAGACAGAGCGCCGAAAACAGTTCATGAATCACATAGGGCAATTGTAGAAGAATCTGTCAAGAAGCTTTTGGGCTGACATTCCCGCATTTTTACGGGAGACAGATTATTGGGTGGCGGGTGTTTGCTATCTGAACTCACATGAAATGGATTTCTTAGGGTAGGTAATGAGAGTAAGATTTTTGAAGTCCAAACGCCTAAGTAACAGATAGTAAATGCATAATATCATAAGGCATTTGGACTCCAAAAATTATTGGGTGGCGGGTGTTTGCTATCTGAACTCACATGAAATGGATATCTTAGGGTAGGTAATGAGAGTAAGATATTTGAAGTCCAAACGCCTAAGTATCAGATAGTAAATGCATAATATCATAAGGCATTTGGACTCCAAAAATCAGGTGTGCTATCTGAAATGTCGTCTCTACAGGACTCAAACGCTTGTTGGGCTTGCGTTTTACTACCTGAAATAGAGTAACACTGGGACTCAAATTTGAAGCTATCTTATGACGAATAGTTCATGACCTTGCCAATCATGCTGGAAGCCAGGCCCAGCCAGACTCCGCACCTTGAGATTGGACTTGCAGCTAACTCGCTTTTAACTCGAGATGACTCGAATCCTCGAGTGGACTCGAGTTAAAAACGAGTTAAAATTGAATTGAAGATATGGGTGTGTGCCGTCCTAAATAAGTTGACACCTAACCCAAGGATAAGGAGATTGAATTATGAGCCAGGAAGGGAAAGGAAAACGAAAACAAAATCGTTACTCAGTAGCGTTTAAGATGAAGGCAGTAGAAGAGAACAAGAATCAGGCATTCCTTCAAAATATTGAACTACTCTGGCATTCCCCCAAAATATCGAGTCACTCTTTTGATAAAGAACTTAATGATAGTATCTTAGCTATCATCTATGCCTATGTATTTCAGTTTATACTTTTGGCAGTTAAGATTCATGATTCCAGCATTAATGTCCTTCCAATCCGAGTCCCATCGGGACGCCATTTTAGATAGCATCCTACAGCTACACAAGGTTATAGAGTCCTGTAGGGACGGCATTTCAGATAGCAAACACCGACCAGTCCATAATCAAACTCTCGTAAAATGGGGGAATGCCTGAAAATATTGAACTACTATGTTGACAATGAATTTATTGCTAGTGTCTTAGCTTGCACCCATGTCTATGTATTTAGTTTATATCTTGGGCAATTAAGATTCATGATCCCTGCTGAATATTCTTCAAATCTGAGTCCTGTAGGGACGCCATTTCAGATAGTAAGCTATAGTTACACAGTTGGTTGAGTCCTGTAGGGACGATATATCAGATAGCAAAGATTAACCAGCCCATAATTTGGATATCGAAAAAAATGAGAGACTGTTCAGTAAGATTGGTATTATTTTCAATTATCTTCCCTCTATCTTTACAAAAATAACTTGACGGTTATAGTCAAGCAGCAATTCTCGTATTTACTTAAATTTGTAGGTGGAGTATATGCCTGTTTTGAATGATATGAATAATAAGGAATCAAGCTTATGATGTCTTACCTGAAGAGCTGCATAGCCATTTTATGTATAGTGTTTGGTAGCGTGAAACTGTCCGGTTCGGCTAATTTGTGCCAGCTATCATTGATGCAGAAAGTGCCTGCTTTTCAGCTTCAAAGCATAGCTACAGAACCCCCAATCGGGCTTACGTGTCAATTTGGGGAGACTGAGCTTCAGGTAAGTAGCTTTCAAGAGATAGAGCATTGGCAGCAGGGGCTGGATTTGGACCTGAGCGAATATCTGGGCTCTCAGGTGGTGGGCGAACTGATTGAAGAATATATCTTAGCCTATCTGGCCGGGGCAGATTTGGATGGTTATGGGCTGAAGTCGAATCTATCCACTTTCAGTAAAAGTGATCTTGCCGCCATGATCCCTTCTTTCAAGGCTAATTCACGTATTACTGCGCAGACCCTGGAGGATACTGCCATTTTGGTGGAATTCGAAAACACGCAAATCAAGCTTTTCTTCCAGATTCCTCTAAGCTTGGAAGTTTTGTATAAAAATCAGGATAAAAAGGATCTGGAGGATAGGCTCTGGCAGCAATTACTTGGTTCCGACAGCACTTTGCCTGAGCTCAGATATCCGGCTATGGAAGATATTATTCCCTATCAGGATAGCCTTTACGTTTGGGAGCGGGCAGTTTTTGACAATCTTTTTTCGGCTTCTTTATTCCTTGTGGCAGAAGGTGGCAGGCTGAGCTTTGTTGATAGTGTTCACCACCCCTTGGAGACCTTGATGAACTATCTGCTTTTACCCCAGGCTTTTGATCATGATGTTTCGATAAAGCTCAGATACAATATGTATGGGAATCGTCATGAAAACATCCGGGTAGCTTACCCAAAACTATTTGCTGCGCTGAGTTCCGGAATGGAAACAGCGGTCTTGATATCTCCCTTTGAAGAAAAGAGCGCTAATGTGATGCTTATTTTTTATGATTCCCTCACCGGTATCCGGCACGTTTTATATGGCTGTATGGATCTTGAGCTTATTGGGTCTGAACGTATGAAAACTATAGATATGAAATTGATGAGCCATATCATCGGCTCCGTGGAAAAAACACAGTATAATCCGGAAAAGAAGCACTTTGAACAGTGAACTAAAACTAAAGAAGAATGAAGAAGATATTTACCTTATTATTTATCCTGATTTGCTCAGCGAGCCTCCTGTCGCAAAGCAAAGAAGACAATGAGACTGCGGAGCTGGTCCGTAGCATCAAGCTGTCTAAAGAGCTGTATTGGTGGGACGAAGTTACTGTAAGTAAAAGCTCTTTGGATCAGGATCCACAGCAAAGAGAGATTTTGCGCCAGAGCCTCAAACTGGGGATTGCCAATCAGATAAAGTGTTTTGTGCAAGGTTCTGTATCGGTAAACGAAACAGAAACGGATAGCTACATCAGCTCCAAAGTCCGACACAATGTAATGATAAACTCCAATCTTTATATGAAGAACATCGGTTACCGTGAGTTTCAAAAGAACAAAAAGCAATACACCCTCTTTGCCTACCTGAAGCGAAGTGATTTTCGGGCGCAGGAAGCTGAGGTCATTGCCAGAATAAACAGTATCGTTGCAGAGGCCAGAATCATGGAGGCCCGGCAGCAGGACGATTACCTGTATTCCTACTACCGCGCCTATTTGATGAGCTATAATATCACCCGTTCTTTTGAGGGCGATAATGGCGAAGGGGATATGCAATTGTGGCTGGAAAACAAGCTTTACAGCATCCTGAGAGAAGCCCACGTTAGCAGCACAGTAACTGCAGGGGTTTCCTCCAGTGACAAACCGGTGGAGCTAAGCTTTGATTGTCCGGCAATTGTTTCCAATTTGCTGGTGGGGATGCCCAGCCTGGGCTTCAGGCAATTGAGCGTCGTGGATGGAAAATGCAAGCTCTTTTATACCGGCCAGCCTTCGCGAAAAATTGAGGAGCACTACATAGACATCATGATCAATCCCGCGCTTGTAGCGGCCGAGCCGGAGATTGCGGAATTGGCAAATATGCGCCCGATCAGTGTGCAAAAAACTATCGAATTGGATTTTAGCTTTCTCTTTTCAGCCGATTTCCATTATCAAATAGAAGATATGAAAGTGAGCTTCAGCCCTCGTTATGGTGATATCAGCGTCAAGAGCGTAGATTGGGACCTGGGGGACGGCACCCGGATCAGCTCTTTTAACGCATTTACCCATGAGTATAAGGCATCAGGAAGGTATCAGGTATCCATGCTGATAAATGGCGAATACCCTGTGGTGAAAGAGCTTTATATAGACTCCCCCGTCAAAGCCCGGGAGCCAGCGATCCAGCCGCCGGAGCCGGTCCCAGCCGCGGATACGCCTGTCTCGCCGGTGGAGATCGGGTCGCAGGGGCCCGCCGAAGCCGCCGCCGGAGCGCAATCCAGCCCAGATACCGATCCAATGCAGGCAGCAGCAGCCGATCCTGGCGATCTTGAAGGGATGGAGCTTTTACGTTTCAACAAGGTAAAAGAGCTGATCAGCTACTTGAACGAACAAAAAACAGCCAGAAAACTGACCTGGGGAAAGCTGACCCGGTCTTCTTCGCTGGACGGGGCCTGGATAGTTATCTCCGAGCAGGATGGGAGGATCATAGCCGTTTTGCAGCCTCAATCCGGCAGATTTATAGATTTATTGAGTGAGAGTACAATAGATGATGTCTTTGTCAGCTACCGCGGCAAAGTTGCGATATATATTTCCTATTTCTAAGGAGGGGAATAAGTGAAGAAACTGCTTTTAATAGTCCTGATTGCCCTGCTCTGCCAGGTCGTGATGGGCAGACACGCTACAAATGTGATCCTGAGCGGGATAGCGGAAGCCCAACAAAAAGAGCTGATGCAAGACCGTCTCTCAGAACTTATAACGGAATTTAACAGAGCCTATTCAGCCAAAGAAAATATCAGCCTCGATCCGGGGCATTTCCATAATAGCGCCCTGAAATCGCTAAATGAAATGTGGGCAGGGAAGAGCTTTATCTGCCCCGAAACAGAATTGATCCTGAATCTGATAAAACGCACCGATGGCAATTGGGAAGTGCGCAATATCCCCATCCTCTACGAAACCAAATCCGATAATGTAATGGATGATGAAATCGTGGTTATCTTTGATGCAGAAGGAGTAATTCAGGGAGTGCTCATCGCCCTTGAACGGGAAAAGTATATCAAGATCTTTGCCGATGCCTACACCGTGCAGGATAGAAGGTTAAGAGAGATTATCCTGAACTTCTTGGAAAACTTTCGCACTGCTTATAACCGAAAAGATATCACTTACATTGAACAGGTATTTAGCGATGACGCCCTGATCATCGTGGGACGTGTGATCATGCAAAATCAAAAGATTCCGGACCGCATTGATATGCCGGGCTTGATCTTGAGCGATGGCAGCCAGGTGGAATTTGTGAAGCTCAGCAAATCTCAGTATATCAAAAACCTGCGTAACTTGTTTACTAAAAACCGCTTTGTGAAGGTGGAATACTCCGATTTTAAGATTCAGCAGCATCATGCCAAGCCCTATATCTATGGGGTCCAGCTGAACCAGAAATGGCGCTCTTCTACCTATGGTGATGATGGCTATCTATTTCTAATCATAGACCTTCGCGATGAGGATGAACCGATAATATGGGTACGCACCTGGCAACCCGGCGAATTCATCAAACCCGGCGATGCCTTTGATCTGGCAGATTTTACTTTGAATTAGGATCAATAGATGAAACTGCGAATAGCTTGCATAGCACTATTGGTAATGGCATCGCTAATGCTGAATGCCCAGACCCGCCTGAAACGCTTTGAGGTAGTGCCCAAACCCACACCGGTCACCAATCTGCAGGTGGATCATCCGGATTGTGCCGTAGTGATCGTCCATTCTGCCATCCCAAATCTGCATTTTGAATCCAATATGGGTAAGATCAAAGCCCAGGAATATCGCCATCTGGAAAGCCGCTACGTGATCTTCCTCTATCCCGAAAAACAAAGAGTATCCATCAAATCCCCGGGTTTTGTGGAAGCAGAATTCCCCATGTTCAGCGATTTAAAGCCCCGGCAGCAATTCAGCTATGAGATCAATGAAGCGTTTGACACCACAGGGAAAGGTAATTTTACTCTGCAAAGCGATCCTCCCGGCGCCGATATCACCATCGAGCAAATCCCTATATTCAATGAAAAAACGCCTTATCATTTTGAACAGTTCGGGGCTCAAAGCTACGGCATCCGGCTTAGCAAGGATCGCTACGAACCGCTTTCCGCAAACATACTGATAGAAGCCAATAAAACCCAATCCCAGACCTTAAAGCTTGTTCCCCAGTGGGCAGATTTGATAATTAATTCCGAACCAACCGGCAGTTCGGTGTATGTCAATAATGCCCTGAAAGGAACTACCCCGCTCTCGCTAAGCGGTGTAAGCAGTGGCCTTGATCCCGGAGATTATACTATCGAGCTTCGCCCTGCCTCGCAATTCTATGAATCCTTTACGCAAAGGATAAGTCTGCGTGGCAACAGCAAAGAAGAGCTAAAGCATGCCCATAAGGATATCTCCGGATACCTAAGGGTAAATATCTCACCCCAACCTCTGGAGGTGCGACTGAATGATACCATAAACCGGACTCTTGCTTTGGGGGAAAGAATCCGCCTGCTAAGCGGTAACTACAATATCGAAGTTATCAATGTCGGCGAGAACCGGCAGTATTACAAACCCCATACCGAATCTTTTACCCTGAAACCTTTGGAAGAAAAACTAATTACGTTAATTCTGCCAGATGATTCTGGGATTATCAACATAGCTCCTTCTCACCTACCGGTTCAGTTATATCTGGACAATAAGAAAGATACAGACCTGACTGAAAATCTAAATAAACGCTTGATTTCCGGAACTTACAGCTTGAAAGCAGTTTATACCGGAGATCATAAAAACGCTTTTGAGCCGATAGAACAAAGCATCCAGCTAAAAGCTGCTGATAATCTTAATATCCCCCTGGAATTCAACCCCCGTAGGCAGAGACTAATGATTACGGCAAATGTTGATGACTACAAACTTAGCATTATGGACAGGGAAAGCGGTGTAAGCACAGATTATGATAAGCCAAATCAGATTCCAGCACTATATGTGGGTGCTTATGGTTTGCGAGCTGAAAAACCTGGCTATCGCGTTGTAAGACATGAAATAAACATCTTAGATAGAGATATTGCTTTACAAATAAAGCTGGAAAAACTAAGCAATATTTACAGTCATAGAATTGGAAAGTGGAGAACAAACAAATATGTGGCTGCTTCCACTGTTATAGCCACCTTGGGTGCCACAGCATATTTTGGGTATGACTGCATGCAAAACTATAACAATTATCAATCGGCCACCACCTCAAGCGCGGCAAAGGGTTATAGGTTGCAAACCATTGATTCTCGCAATAACGCCTATACATCAATAGGTGCAAACATTCTGGGATGTGGCTGGATGCTGTATTCTGCACACAAGCAAAAGCATTGGCAAAATAAACTACAAAGCGAAATGGAGAGGTAATAATGAAGTGCTTTTTTACCCGGATTAGATGGTGTCTGCTTATTTTGCTGGCAGTTAGTCTGCTATCCTGTTTCAAATGGGATAATCCTGTAGATCCGGATCTTGATATTGCACCCCAACTATCACATTCTACTGGCACTTATAGCGATTCCATCGCAGTAAGCATCTTGAATAGTGCTTCTGCAAACATAGAGATATACTACACTCTGGATGGTAGCCAACCTAATGTAACTTCAGATTTATATGCGAGCCCAATAATGATAGCTTCAAATACCATATTGAAAGCAATTGCTATGGCAGATCAAAATGTTAGCCAAATCATCAGTGCTACTTATACTTTTCAAGCTTCAGAACCCATCTTCAGCCCAGTTGGGGGAACTTATAGCAAAGATCAGAGTGTAAGTATCTCCTGTGCCAGCTCTGGTGCTACGATATACTACACTACGGATGGCAGTGAGCCTGATGAAAGCTCAACGGTTTATGCTTCGCCGATTGTTCTTAGCACAGCTATTACCATCAAAGCCAGAGCATATAAGGCTGAATGGCAAGCCAGTGAAACGGCCGTAGCAAGTTATCTAATCGTGCCAGAGAACTTCGTCTATGTCCCCGCTGGCACTTTTACCATGGGTGATACCAGAGGTGGAGGATCTAGCGATGAACTGCCCACGCACAACGTGACCCTTGATTCTTTCTATATGGGCCAGCATCAGGTTACTCAGGGTGAATATACGGCGATCATGGGCTCCAATCCGGCCTCCGGATATGGCGTGGGGGACAACTACCCTGTTTACTATGTGAGTTGGTATTCAGCTATTAAGTACTGTAACCTGCGCAGTATGGCGGAAGGGCTTACGCCAGTTTATAGTATATCCGGCTCTACCAATCCTGCCAGCTGGGGTTCTGTGCCCACCTCAGGCAATGGTACCTGGAATGCTGCGCTCTGCAATTTCAATGCCAATGGTTATAGATTACCCACCGAAGCGGAATGGGAATATGCAGCCCGGGGAGCGACTAATACTCCGGATTATCTCTATAGCGGCTCTGATGATATCAATGCCGTGGCTTGGTACTCTGGCAATTCAGGCAGTACCACCCATATTGTGGGCACTAAGGCTCCCAATGCTCTGGGTCTCTATGACATGAGCGGTAATCTCTTTGAGTGGTGCTGGGATTGGTGGGGCAGTTATAGTGCAAATGCCCAAAGCAATCCAACAGGTCCTGCGAGCGGGTCGTACCGGGTGGTCCGGGGCGGTTACTGGCACTATAGTGCCTACTACTGCCGGGTTGCGAATCGGAGCGGCGGCAGCCCGTACGGCAGCAACGGCCTTATCGGCTTCCGCCTCTGCAGGGCAGTCTTGTAGCTTTATGGGCTTCTTACCTTTTTACCTTAAAAACTTCGAAAATGTCTCTCAGTTGAGCCCAGCCTCCGTAGCTCCCCCCAGCGCAGCAAGGGAGCGTAGGAGGCTGGGCGATCATCAGCGGGACGAAGCTTTCTTTTGCTTCTTTTCTTTCGGAAAGAAAAGAAGATATCGGAGCGGGAGGAATAAATCATGCTTAGAATCTTCACCGTAGAATACGATCCGATCAAGAAGAGTTTTGACGACAGCGAGCTTAGCGCCTTTTTGGCTGGCAAGAGCATGATTAGCATCGAAAAGCGTTCTTTCATGCAGAACTCACGCTTTTCCTGAATATTTAGCTCAAGACCTCATCCTCTCCAAAACCTGAAAACCTGAAAACTTTATCTCCCCTCCTGAGAATCTTCTTGACCTAAATCCAAAGCTCTCAAACTGTGTAAAGCAAAGAAAAAAGCACTTGAAAAGGATAGTTTAATGGTCGGAATTGCATTGACATACACTACTTTGGGGATAGATGCGCTCCAGGTTTCCGTGGAATGTGACCGGGATGGCAATATGCAGCACAACGTCAATATCGTGGGCATGCCATCAAACTCCGTGAAAGAGAGCAAGGACAGGGTCTTTGCCGCCATCCGCAACAGTAATCTGAGCTATCATACGGGGCGTTATACCATCAATCTGGCGCCGGCGGATATCAAAAAGGATTCCTCTTCGCTGGATTTGCCCATTGCGATCTCGATCATGATGAATAATAACGGCGTGCCGGAGGCGGCGCTGAAGAGGATCGGCATCATCGGCGAGCTTTCTCTGGATGGCAATGTGCGGCCTGTGGATGGTGTATTGCCCATCGCCATCGCTGCCAAACGTGATAATATGGACCTTTTGATAGTGCCTCATGAAAATGCCGAGGAAGCCGCTATAATAGAAGGTCTCACCGTGATTCCGGTTACTTCGCTCTGGGAGACCGTGCAATTTCTGAAAGGCGAAGCCACCATTTTGCCCGCTACAGTGGATAGAGACAAGATATTTCAGGTGCTGAACGACTTTCCTTTGGATATGCATGATGTGAAAGGGCAATATCAGGTAAAACGTGCATTGGAAGTAGCCGCAGCGGGAGGGCACAACCTCCTGATGATCGGGCCTCCCGGCTCCGGTAAAACCATGCTGGCCAGACGCGTGCCCACCATCCTGCCCGAACTCACTTTGGATGAAGCGCTGGAGGCCACCAAGATTCATTCCGTGGCGGGATTCTCCAAGGACTTTAAGAACGGAATCCTTACTACCAGAGCCTTCCGCAGCCCTCATCACACGATATCGGATGTAGCCCTCATCGGCGGTGGAGCCTTCCCCAAACCGGGAGAGGTTAGCCTTTCGCACCGCGGGGTTTTGTTTTTGGATGAACTTCCGGAATTTAAGCGAACTGTTCTGGAGGTCTTGCGTCAACCCCTTGAAGACGGAGTGGTTACTATCGCCAGAGCCAGCACCAGTTTGACTTTTCCGGCCGAGTTTATGCTCATCGCCAGCATGAATCCCTGTCCCTGCGGATATTTTGGTGCCCATATCCCAAATCACACTTGCACCTGTGAAAGCGGCGCTATCGCACGGTATCGCAACCGCGTCTCCGGCCCTCTGCTGGATAGGATAGACATCCATGTGGAAGTGCCTTCTGTGGCCTATGCGGACTTGGCTGCGATGCCCTCCGGCGATACCTCCGCCATGATCCGAAAAAGAGTAAATGTAGCGCGGGAGATCCAACACCGCCGCTTTGAAGACCAGGGCATCTTCAATAACAGCCAGATGAATAGCAAGATGATGCGCAAATTTTGCCCTCTGGACGATGCCAGCCATGCGCTGATGCAAAATGCGATCGACAAAATGGGTTATTCAGCCCGGGTCTTTGACCGCATCCTGAAAGTGGCACGCACCATCGCAGATTTGGAAGGAGAAAAGAATATCAATAGCGAACATATCTCGGAGGCGATCCAATATCGGACTTTGGATAGGAAGTATTGGCACTGATATAGGAATGGTTACACGGATTGGACGGATTAGGCGGATTGACACGGATACAGGGGCAGTCAAATAGGCGATGATTTTGTTTACTGCCTGCTACCTGGCATCAGGTTCAGAAAGTAATTTTCCGGATTGATCAGATCAAGCTTTGCCTCGGGATAGGCATTTTGGAAAGCCCTGGTTGCAGGCCTCTTTTTGTGGTTCCACTTGATTTCCCAAGCTTTGATTTGAGCGTCTTGAATTTCCAGGTAATCAATTTCAGCGGCAGTTTTGGAACGCCAAAAGTAGGAGTTGGCGAGCAATCTATGATTGTCACGGAGCTTGGCAAGCTCGGATACCACATAGTTTTCCCACAATTTACCGATATCGTCCCGCAAGTCTATAGCCCTGAAATCTGAAAGCAGAATGTTGCGGATGCCGTTATCCCAAAAATAAATCTTGCGTGAACGTTTGATTTCATTGCATTGATTGGTGCTGTAGTTTGGCAAGCGGAATATGATGAAGGCGTGCTCCAAAATCCGGATGTAACGGGCGATGGTTTCCGGATCGGAATTAAGCAATTGCGCCAGTTCATTATACGATACTTCGGCGCTGATTTGGAAGGCCAGAGCTTGCAAAAGTTTTTCGATCAATTCCGGTTTGCGGATCTCGTGCAGGGTGAAAATGTCTTTGTAGAGATAGTCCGAGCCTAAGTTCCTGAGGTTTTCGATCTCCATGCCGGGCTTGGTTGCCACTTCCGGATAGGAGTTTTGGGGAGATGCCAGCCCACTTTCAGCTTGACATTTTATCCGTGTACGCTATCTTGTTAATAAAGCAATAAAAAGCATAGGAGTAAAAATGCAAAGGTATTTAATTTTCACACTTTTCGGCCTGATCCTGATTGGGGTATTTGGCTGTTCGGGGAGCTCAGCCGCTCAGAAAATGGTCGTAAAATACGATGTGGAACTGAGTATGGTGCGCAAGGCCAGCGATATCAATCAACGTTATCAAGCCCCTGTGGCAGACACCATGGATGTGGTTCGGTATGCTTATGAAGATGATTTGTTCCGCAGCATCTGGAGTGCCACCGAAGCCGGCTGGAATCTGGTATTGTACAATAAGAGTGAAAAGCCGCTCATAATTGATTGGGATGAAGTAGTTTATATGGATGTGGACAATATCGGGCACAAGGTTCTGGCCTCCGGAACCAAGCTGAGTGAGCGGGACAACCCTCAAACCCCTTCCGTGATCGCAAGACGGGGAAATATCAATGAAAGCCTGTTTTCTGCAGATCATGTGTATGTCTCCAGCACCGGCATTTTGGCCAGACGTCCGCTGTGGCCTGTTGACTTCACAGAAGCCAAGCGTTATGAAGGCAAAAAAGTTCGTTTGATGATTCCCTTCATGGTGGATGGTCTGAGCGCCCAATATGAATTTGTCTTCACCATCAAAAATGTGAGTCAGGAGGCTTCCAGCAGTAATCCCTGGCAGCTTTATCTGGTGGACCGCGCCCTTGGCGTAAATTTCTAAAATCTTATGATTCTTTATATCAAGGCTGAAGCAGGAAAGATTATGCTTCAGCTTTTTACGTTTATGTATCAGGTACAATAAGGGCTGTATATGGAAGGTCAAAATGTCTTTACTACCCTCGCCAAATTGGTGCAAGGGCGTGTTTTTTCAAATGTGATAACCAGTCTGATCCTGATTTTTGTATTATGGATGTTGAACCGGATCGCAAGAAAGGTGATCGAAAAGCGGGTGCGCGATCTGCGCAGTCAATTCAGCTGGAGAAAAAGCATCACTTATACTTTTGTGCTCATTGGCTTTTTGGTAGTGGGGCGAGTCTGGTTTGAAGGCATTCAATCTTTGGCCACTTTCCTGGGTCTATTATCTGCGGGTATTGCCATTGCTTTAAAAGAGGTATTTGCCGATCTTGCCGGATGGATATTTATCCTCACCCGCAAGCCTTTTGATGTGGGCAATAGAATTCAGATCGGGGAACACTCCGGAGATGTGATAGACATCAGGCCGTTTCAATTTACCATGCTGGAGATAGGGAATTGGGTGCAGGCAGATCAATCCACCGGGCGCATGATCCATATACCCAATGGCTTTGTTTTTACCCAACCCCTGAGCAATTATGACAAAGGATTCAAGTTTATCTGGAACGAGATTCCCGTGTTGATCACCTTTGAAAGCGATTGGCGTAAAGCCAAGCAGATCTTGCACGAGATTGCCGATTCTCAAGCTCTTTCCATCACCCCACAGGTGAAGCAGGAATTAAAAGAGACCTCCCGTAAATTCTTGATTACCTACAATATACTCACCACTACCGTTTACACCTCAGTGCTGGATAGCGGAGTACTGCTGACCATTCGCTATCTGAGTGAGATCAGAAGTCGGCGTTGCACCACAGAGGACATGTGGGAAAGCATCCTTGAGGAATTTGCCAAGCATAGCGATGTGGAATTGGCTTATCCTACTTATCGTAAAGTATGAAGAATCGCACTTGACATAAAAGACACAAAGGATAAATTTGGCAAAAAGCATAATTCAGGAGAAGATTAATGTTTCCGATCAGTTTTGGCAGTGACAACCACAGCGGTATTCACTTTACCGTATTTTCAGCTTTGCAACAGGTTAATACCGGATTCTGTCCGGCCTATGGAGAGGATCAACTTACGCGTGACGTTTTATCTGATATCGAAGCGCTGTTTGGGGGAGACTGTGAGGCCTTCTTTGTGATCACCGGAACGGGGGCAAACGTACTGGCTTTGCAATCCCTGACCAATTCGTTTCATTCCGTCATCTGTGCCGATACTTCCCATATCAATATTGATGAGTGCGGGGCAGTGCAAAAATGCACCGGAGCCAGACTGCTGCCGATCCCTACTGTGGATGGCAAGCTCACTCCCCAGCTGATCGCACCCCGGCTTTTAGGAAATCGGGATCAGCATCACTCCCAGCCCAGGATTGTCTCCATCTCACAAAGTACAGAGTATGGCACGCTTTATAGCTTGGAAGAGCTCAAAGCTCTGGCGGATTTTGCACATGAAAACGAGATGCTGCTGCATATAGATGGTGCCCGTCTGGCCAATGCAGTGGTAGCCCTGAATACAGACCTGAAGAGCATGACCTACGATATCGGAGCGGATATCATCAGCTTTGGCGGGACCAAAAACGGCCTCCTGCTGGGAGAAGCCATAGTCAGTTTCCATCCCAAACTCACTTCCGATATGCGTTTTTACCGCAAGCAGTGCAATCAACTCTTTTCCAAAATGCGCTTTATCTCAGCTCAATATGAAGCCTATCTGAATAAGGAACTCTGGCGGGTATGCGCAAAGCATGCCAATGATATGGCCGCGCTTCTGGCAAAACGCCTTCAGGCCTTCCCACAGATCACCATCACCCAAGAAGTATGTGTGAATTCTATCTTTGCCATCCTTCCTGAAGAGTGGATAGAGCCCCTGCAGGAAAAGTTCATGTTCTACACCTGGGATGAAAGCCGGAATGAAGTGCGGCTGATGTGTAACTTCAATACCCTGGAAGAGCATATAGATGAGTTTATACTCAGCATCGAGGAATTGATCGCGGAAGAAGCTGAATAAAGCCCCCGTTTGCTAAAGCTGAGATTTCCTCTATACTATCTACATAATATAAGACAAGGAGAAGAATCATGAAAATTTTAGTACTGTTTTACTCGTGTTATGGGCATGTCTTTCAGATGGCAAAAGCCGTTGCCGAAGGCGCCAAAAGCATAGATAATATGGAAGTTACTCTCAAGCAGGTGCCGGAGACTCTTTCAGCAGACACCCTGGATAAAATCGGCGCCAGCCAGGCCAAGAAAGCCTTTGCCGATATCGCTATCGCCGAACCTGCGGAGCTTGCGGATTACGATGCCATCATCTTTGGCGCCCCCACCCGCTATGGCATGATAGCCTCACAGATGAAAGCCTTTATAGACGGCACCGGTGCGCTTTGGGCTAAAGGCACCCTGATCGGAAAGATCGGCTCGGTCTTTACCAGCTCGGCCACTCAGCATGGCGGGCAGGAATCCACTATCTTGAGCATGCACACCGTGCTTCTGCATCAGGGCATGATGATAGTAGGCCTGCCATATAGCTATGCCGGACAATCCACTATGGAAGAAATCTCTGGCAATTCACCCTATGGAGCGAGCACCATCGCCGGGCCGGATGGCAGCAGAACGCCCAATAAATTCGAGCTCGATGGAGCCTTCTTTCAAGGCGCACATGTGGCCAGGATGCTGGCGCGGATGAAATAAAGCTGGATGATAGAACGCGGATTGGGCGGATTGGGCGGATCAAAGCGGATAAAGATTTGATAGAATGCGGATAAAAAAGGAATGAATAGCTCTTTGATCAGCCCCTTTACGCCTGCCCAAGAAAAGCTACAAACTGCTGGATTGCAGGCGTCTCGCCTGCAGAGCGCGGAACCTGCTCTTTTTCAAGGCCTTTGGCCTTGTCGATGCGAGACGCATCGAATCCAGCACGTATCGAATCCAGCACGCATAGAATCCAGCACGCATCCAAACCGGAGTTCGGCACCCCTAAGCTCTCAGCCAAATTCAAATAGCCCCAAAAATATCCGTGTTGATCCGTTCTATCTGCGTTCTATAAGATCATCTAATCACAGCGGTAAGCTGTTTGCGAAATACTTTATCGGAAGCATCAGCCTGGGATTCCCAGAGTATGATATATAGTCCGCGCTTGGCATAGCTGCCATTTTGCCGGCGTCCATCCCAGGATAGCAGGCCTCTGGCTTCTACCGGAGCGTGATCTGCCAGATGCCGTACCAGGCGTCCTTTCAGGTCGTATATGATGCAGTTTACCCTGTTTGAGGGCTCGGGCAGATTGTAGCTGATGGTGATTGCTTCGGCATTTTGAGGATCGCAGGGAGAGCCCAGAACTTTCAGCTTTGCGTCTTGTTCGGGCAGTTGATGCAAGTGTATATCATTATCCTGTCCGGGATTTGGCTTTCCCACTCTCCAGATTATGCTGTCATCCTGGGATACTGTCCTTTGCAAAGCCATATCGGATATCGCCTGGGCTGCGGTGTAGCTCATGGCATCCAGCACATTCTCCTGATCGGCATCCAATAAGGTCAGGCTGTCTCCATTGTTATTGAGGCTGGCCCAGCTGGATACTTCTATCACTGCCATAGCCGGGCAATCCGGATAGCTTTGCAGCAGGCTGTCTTTGTCCCGACACAGCACAAAGTATCCCGGTACATCGGGCAGGCTAAAGGGAGTCCGGTTATTTGCTTCATCGACAATTACATATCCGGCTCTGTCACCGGTTGCAGCAGGGGCATAAAGCTCTATCCATTCCTGCTTGTCAGAGCTGGGCGCCGGGAAGATTTCATTAATCAGCGGGGGCAAAGCTTGAGTGCCCAGATAGCTGACATACAGGCTGTTATTCTCAAGATTAGGATCATCTATCAGGTTCAATTGGGCACAAAGCAGGAGATACTCGCCTGAAATCCAGATCTCGATAGTCCTGCTTTCGCCTGGAGCCAGCGGGGATATCTCTTCACTGTGGAAAAGCTGCTCATCCCGATAGATCAAGAGCTCTGCCGGCTCTCTGGGTGGAAAAGAAGAGAGATTGCAGGCCGTGAGCTGTAGCTGCTGCCCACCTTCAAGGTCTGTAAGGATGGGATCGCTGATCGCATAATCGGCATAGACGTGATTTGGCAAACCGGGGGTAGGAGAGGCTTCTACGATAAAGTCCGCTCCGCTTTGATCTGTATCCCAGCCATCACAGACCCGGGCCAAAGAGCAGCCTTCGGGAGCGTCCTCGGCGCAGGAGCTGGCGGGCAGGCCCAGATCATCGATCAAAAGGTTATCATTGGGGCTGTCGTAAATCACGGTGTCTGTATAGCTGCTATCCGCATTGACAAAGCGGATGCCGTCACTTACGCTTCCTCCATTCTGAAAAGAGAAATTGTGCAGGAAATGGGCATTTGCCACTTCGCTGCCGCCCACTAAGACAAAGCGTTGAGGGCGGAGCACAAAATAGGGGAATTCGAAGTCTTCTGTGTAGGACCTGCCGCCGCTATAAATTTTGCAGCCTGTGAGCTCCACGCTATGTCCGGAGGCGTTATAGAGCTCTATCCACTCTTTTCCGGAATCAGCACCGGCGGGGTCGTAACACACTTCATTGATCACCACCCGGGCCGAAAGCAGGCTGCACAGCGCTATTGTCGCAATCAGTAGCCGGCTCTTCATTACTAAACAGCTATCAGCCGCCAAAATCAAGCTGTAAAGGCTTGATCTTCCAGATTTCTTCTGCGTATTCTTTGATCGCCCTATCGCTGGAAAACTTACCGATGCGGGCCACATTCAGGATGGCTTTTTGCACCCATTCATCACGCTGAAGATAGAGGCTGTCCACTCGGTCTGACGCATCCATAAAAGCCCTGAAATCAGCCATTTGCAGATAGGTATCGCCATCTTGCATCAGCACATTCCAGATCGGGGCAAAGATGCCGGGTTCATTGGGACACCAGCTATCATCCAGAAAAGAATCCACCACGGCTTTGAGCTCTGCATCGGAGTCGTAATAATGACGTGGATTGTAGCAGGACTGTTTGAGCTGACTAACCTCATCTGCTTTGAGGCCAAAGATAAACATGTTTTCCATGCCGATCTCTTCTGCCATTTCCACGTTTGCACCATCGAGGGTACCCAGAGTGAGTGCGCCATTCAAGGCAAACTTCATATTTCCGGTTCCGCTGGCTTCATATCCTGCGGTGGAAATCTGCTCGGAAAGGTCTGCTGCGGGGATGATCTTCTCGGCCAGAGAAACGCTGTAATTGGGCAAAAATACTACTTTCAGCCGGTCTTTCACATCCTGATCTTTATTGATGATATCGCCCAGGTTGTTGATCAGCTTGATCAGCCGTTTTGCCAGGAAATAGCCGGGAGCAGCCTTACCTGCAAAGATCACGGTACGCGGGACAAAGTCGCCGTCCGGATTGGCTTTGATGCGTTGATAGCGGGCGATGGTCCCCATCACATTGAGCAATTGCCGTTTGTATTCATGCAAACGCTTGATCTGTACATCAAAGATGCTGTCTGTGTGGGTGCGGATGCCCGTAACTCTGTATATATAGCGGCTGAGGCGTTTCTTATTGATTTCCTTGATCTCAAAAAAGCTGTCCTTAAAATCCTGATCATCCAGATAATCTTCCAGACCTCGCAGGCGGCTAAGATCGCGGGTCCAACAGCTGCCAATATGTTCTGAGATCAGGCTGGACAGGAGCGGATTGCAGGCCAGAAGCCAGAGCCGGGGCGTGATACCATTGGTCTTGTTTTGCAATTTTCCCGGGTAGAGCTGATCCAGGTCTGCAAAGACCTTCTTGCGCAGAATCTCGGTATGCAGCGCTGCCACTCCATTTACCGTATGTGAGCCATGATAGCAGAGCTGGGCCATGCGCAGCGACTTTTCGTGGCCTTCTTCGATGATGGAGACATTGCGCAATTTCATGATATCGCCGGGGTATCTGGCACTTACTTCTTTCATGATAAGCTCGTTTATCTGATAAATTAGCATCAGATGCCGTGGCAGCAGCTCTTCAAAAAGCGCTACGCTCCAGCGTTCCAGAGCCTCAGGCAGGATGGTATGATTTGTATAGCTAAAGACCTGTTTACATATCTCCCAGGCAGAGGCAAAATCCATGCGCTCTTTGTCGATGAAGATGCGCATCAGCTCCGGAATGGCCAGCGCCGGGTGAGTGTCATTGAGCTGGATAGATATCTTGTCCGCAAAGCCGTCAAAGCCATCGTGATCCCTTTTCCAATGATAAAAGATATCCTGCAAAGTAGCAGAGACAAAAAAGTATTCTTGCTTGAGCCGCAATACTTTACCCAAATGCAAATTGTCGTTCGGATACAGCACCTTGCTGATGTTTTCGCTGATGTTCTTTTGCTCCACCGCCTTCACATAATCGCCGTTATTGAAGTATTCAAAGTCAAATTCATCGGTAGCAGTGGCTTCCCAGAGCCGGAGGTTATTTACGTTGTCCACTTTGTAACCAGGCACGGGGATGTCCCAGGCCACAGCCATCACGTCTTCGGTATCTATCCAGCGATATACCGGGCCGTTGCCATTTTGCTCCACCGCTGTCACCTTGCCTTTGAAGCGTACACGATAGGTGATCTCGGGGCGCTTGATCTCCCAGGGACAGCCATTTTTGCGCCAGTGATCCGGAACCTCTCTCTGATAGCCGTTTACGATGTTTTGGCGGAAGATGCCAAATTCATAGCGGATACCATATCCGTAACCGGGATATGCGGAGCTTGCCATGGAGTCCAGAAAACAGGCTGCCAGACGTCCCAAACCGCCATTTCCCAAACCCATATCGGGCTCCAGCTCGGCGATGTCTTCCAAAGAATAACCCCGCGCTTTGAGCATATCATAGCTTTCATTGTACAAATCCAGATTGATCAGACTGTTGCCCAAAAGCCGCCCGATCAAAAATTCCATGGATAGATAATAGACCTTCTTCACATCGCGCTTGCGATATTCATGTTGCGTCCTGAGCCAGCGCTCGATCAGCCGGTCTCGCGAAGACAGCGCCAGGGCAAAAAATACATCCCAAATCTCCACGGTAGTATTATCTTTGATTAATGAATACTCCAAATGATTCAAAAATCTGGTCTTTATATCGTTTGTTTTCCCTTCAGTATCATCCGAAAAGAACATTGATTCATAGTCGTTACTTGGTATAAAACCTTCTTTCATCAGTAAAACCTCGTTTACACCCAATATCGGTGTCTTCTACGAACAATAAACGGCGCTGATGTTGTCAAGCAAAATCGCATGCAGGCATTCCCCCATTTTACGAGAGTCTGATTATGGACTGGTCGGCGTTTGCTATCTGAAATGCCGTCCTTATAGGACTCTATAACCTTGTTTAGCTGTAGGTTGCTATCTGAAATGTCGTCCCGTTCGGATTGGAAGGACATTAATGCTGGAATCATAAATCTTAACTGCCAAAAGTATAAACTGAAATACATAGGCATAGATGATAGCTAAGATACTATCATTAAGTTCATTATCAAAAGAGTGACTCAATATTTTGGGGGAATGCCAGAAATCGCATGCAGCAGAATTTTGAAGAGTTTTCCAAATATGACGGATAGCTTTGATCAAGACAAAGAATAAGGAATTAATGTCTCGCTGATCGGGAACCCGGACGAAGCCTGTGGAACTAAGCCGGGAAACTCTATACCTGCCCATGCTTTCAATTCGATTCTAATTCGTTTTTAACTCGAGCTTACTCGAAATTTCGAGTAAGCTCGAGTTAAAAACGAGATAAAAATAAGTTGATTGCAAGGGAGCCCAAAGGTGTGTGCGGGGGGAGACATATATAGCGGATATAGCATTATGTGATACATAGTTGGCCGGATATGCTGTATGAGACCTTAAAAGAGCATGATTCCGCATATTCGGTAGCAGTCTATCAATAAAGCAGTTGGGAACAGGGGTTGATTTTTATAGATATCGGGATCAGGTTGGCTATCCTCTTTCAGATCAATGCCTAATAGATTAATTAATTTCAAGCCTGTTGATAAATATCCACTGGTCATTTATAGCAGCAGGCATGGCATATATATTCTTTAATTGCTGTACATAGCACAGAAATTATGAATTACATTCAATCAGATATTTTCTGGGTAGAGCAAGAGCTTCACAAATCAGCACAAAATAAAGCTTGACCAATTTTTAGCGTGCGTGTATTTAGTTAAATAAGTAAAAGGAATATTGTGATGATGATAGCAACAGCAGTAATGAGCAAAAACGGCAAGCAGATAGCAGCAAAAATCTGCAAGGGGAAGCTCCTGTCTGAAAACAGTTTCATCAAAGTGATTTTAAGCAAAGCAGAGTTAATTGGTATAATTTGTGAGCTAAAGAAGCAGCAAGGGAGGCTTTTTGACCAAAGAATATCGCTTTAAGGGCATTAGCCCAGATGCTAAGTTAGTGCAAGGCACGTTTTTGGCGGACAGCAACAAGGCGGCCAAACAGCAGCTTGCGAAGGTGGAGCTTCGTTACAAGCTGAAGATTCAGGCTTTTGAGAGAAAGCGGGATTGGCTGTACAAAGTGTATGTTCCTGGTAAGAAAGCTGTATCCGGCCGTCAATCGGCCTATTCGAAAGAGGAAGTTGCCAATGCTTTGCGCAAGATGGGCTATACGAAGTTCAAAATTTCCCCGGTGCTTTTTGATATACCTTCCAAGCCTTCATTGGCTGATATCATGATGTTTATCAAGCTTTCGGCTACCATGTTGCGGGACAAGATGAGTTTTGGCAAGATTTTAGAGATGCTGGCAGAGGAGCAGCCGAATCGTGGATTCCGGGATGCATTGCAGCAGATCGAGAGTCAGCTCAAGTCTGGTGCAGAGGGGCGGGAAGTATTTATGCGTTTTGAGCACATCTTTGGTAAGTTTCCCGCTTATATGTTGGGTTTGGCTACTCGAAGCGGTAATATGGCTGAGGTGTTTGATGCCACGGCCAAGTTTATCGAGCGCGATATGGAGATCAAGAAAAATGTCAAGAAGGCCTTGATCTCTCCGATGTTTGCGCTTTTGGCCACTTTTGGCGCCATGATATATTACATAGTGGCCATATTCCCGGCCACGGCTCAGATGTTTTTGAAGTATGATATGCCTTTACCTCCGCTTACCGAAAAGACCTTGGCTGCCAGTGACTGGCTGAGTGTGTATTGGTGGGTATTGCTATTGGCAGTGGCTGTACCTATGTTTGTTATTTGGCGTTGGTGGCAAACTCCCAAGGGCAAAATCTGGCGGGATAAACGCATCATCAAGCTCCCGATAGTAGGCCATTTGTTGCACAAATCGGCGATTGAGATTTATTTCAGGGTCTTTGGCACGATCTATGGCGGTGCGGGAGACAATATCGAAACCATCAAGACATCTGCCGAGGCTTGTAGAAATGCCTGGATGGAGGAGCGCATCAAGCAGGTGACCATTCCTTTGATGTTAAAAGACGGTTTGGGTTTTGTGGAAGCGATGACGGCAGCAGAAGTATTTACCAGAACTGCGCTTACCCGTATCAGGACTGGTCAGGAAACGGGTACTATCTTACAATCTGCCCAGCAGATCGCCACTTTTTATGAAGCCGAAACCAGCTATAAAATGAATAATTTAGTGGAATATATCCAGACCATAGTGGGTTTGGTGGTAGCGATTGCCATCACCTTCCTTACCGTGGTCTCGGCTGAGATCGCCACGATTTCGCCGCCAACGATGTGATAAGGAGCACGCAAGATAATGCTAAGCAGTAAATTCGCTCAATACTTGGTTGAAAATGAATTTTTCACCGAGGAAACCATGCAAAAAGCCGAGAAGAAGATGAAAGAATACGGGGGTTCATCAGCAAGTGCTTTGGCCCGCGTGTTGGAGATCGAATTTGGTGCCCCGCACGATATGGTCTATGAAGCTCTTGCCATCCATTACGCTTTTCCGCTGTATAAAAAGAGCATAGAAGAGATTGCAGATAAACAGCTTGATGCCTGCAAAAGCGTTTTGGACAGCATGCGGCGTGATAGCGATGAGGAATTCAAACGCAGGCTTTTATTTCACAAAATCCTGCCCTTTGGCTTGCAAAAGGGCAGCCGTGATATTCTGAAGGTGCTGGCTTCTGATCCTACAAACCAGGTAATTCAGGAAATTACAAGCCGCACTCAATTTAAGCGTTTGGAAATTGTTTGGGCGCCGGTAAAGACTATAGATGAGATCATCGAGCGTGTGGCCCCGCAGAAAAACGAATTTTTACAGCTTTTGGAAGAAGCCGGCCAAGTGCTGGGAGACCTTGAGGAAAATAAAACGGTCGAGCTGGACGAGCAAGAGCTGGATGAAGAGATCAATAAGAGCCTGCTGGTCAATCTCTTTGAAGGTTGCCTCATCGAGGCGGTGCGCAAAGATGCCAGCGACATTCACATTATCCCCAGTGGGAAAACCAGTGCGGATATATATTTCCGCATAGACGGTAAATTGCAGCTATGGCTGAGACAAGAGAATACTCCGCCTGAGGCTCTTATGGCTGTAGTCAAAGACCGCTCTACCGGCGTGGACCGCTTTGAACGAGACACCGCTCAGGATGGATTTGCCCAGAGGCTTGTAGATGAACACCTGATCCGCTATCGCATCTCGATCTTGCCCATAGTCTCTCAGGAATTTGAGCGCCGCTTTGAAAGCGTGGTGATCCGTGTGATCGACGACCGTAAGGTAATCACAGACTTTCGTAAGCTCGGTTTTCAAGAGCAGGCCGAGCAGGAATTTTTGAAGTCCATCAATACCTCCAAAGGCATAGTGATCGTAACCGGACCCACCGGTAGCGGAAAATCCACCACCCTGATGGCAGCTTTGTACCACGTGATCCACCCCGGAGTGAATGTGCTGACCTGTGAAGACCCGGTGGAATATGTGATCCACGGAGCTAGACAGCTCAAGATCGGGCACAAGATGAGCTTTGATCAAGCGGTGCGTTCTATCCTGCGGCATGATCCTGATATCGTAATGGTAGGAGAGATTCGGGACCATACCACTGCCGAAACTGCGGTAAAGCTGGCCAATACCGGTCACCTCACCTTCAGCACTTTGCATACAAACGATGCCCCTTCTGCCATCACCCGTTTATACAAAATGGGTATTGAGACCTTCCTACTGGCTTACTCCATCAACATCATCATTGCTCAACGCCTGGTGCGCAGGCTGTGTCCGCATTGCCGCAAACCGCTATCCAAAGAAAGCTGGGAGGCAGCCATGCAGATCGGCGTTACGCAGGAGGAATTGGAGCAGGGAATCATCTTCGAGCCCGTGGGATGTCCCAAATGTCATAACGGCTATAAAGGCCGGACGAACGTGGCAGAGGCCCTGTATTTCTATCCGGAAATCCGCGCCGAAATCATAAAATCCGTAAGTGATATAGATGAAGACCGCATCCGCAAAATCGCCGAGAGTAAAGGGATGCTTTCCATGCGGGATAGCGGGCTGGAACGTATGCGCGAAGGCCTTACAGACCTCACCGAAGTACTATATGTGACATCGGAGGATTAAGATGAATATGATGGAAATGGTACTGGCCCTTTTTGCTGTGGTGCTTTTCTCGTCCATAGCTTTGAGCTACAACCAGGCTCTCTGGCGTCAGACCGATTATCTTTTTAATGCACAATTGGTGGTGCAAAGCAATCACTTGTGTCATGCAGTTCTGG
>Ga0265294_10000769_pt1 | contig 43304 bp, 50 predicted proteins | sample MunlanPumphouse3_FD_192504 | JGI IMG/M metagenome (GOLD analysis project Ga0265294, IMG submission 192504) | Groundwater microbial communities from a municipal landfill in Southern Ontario, Canada - Pumphouse #3 | ecosystem: Environmental > Aquatic > Deep subsurface > Groundwater | place... | reverse complement strand
AACGATAAATCACCTGCTAGAAAAATTGGAAGCATTGATAATAGAGGAAGTCATTTCTATCTTGCAATGTACTGGGCTGATGAGTTAGCAAAACAAAATGATGATGCTGAACTTAAAGCTGAATTTACTCCAATTGCAAAAGCAATGAATGAAAATGAAGCTCAAATTGTAAAAGAGCTTACAGAATGTCAAGGAAAACCAGCAAATACAGGTGGTTACTACCTATTTGATGATGTACTAACTTCACAAGTTATGAGACCTTCTTCAACACTAAACAAAATTATTGGCTAACTAAAAAGAGGATTACCTCTTTTTAGTCTAAATTAAAATCTTTCTTAAGAAAACTCTTAATTTACTCTTCAAATTTAAAAAGGCTTGATGTGAATAAAAAAACTGTTGGAATTATTGGTGTTGGAAATGTTGGCTCAAACTTGGCTTTTTGTTTAGCTACAAGTGATATTTGTAAATCTATTTTACTAAAAGATATTAGAGAAGAATTTACACAAGCTATGACTTTAGATATATCTCAAGCAGCAAAATCAAAAAATAGCACTACAAAAGTTAAAGCTTGTGTAAATAATAGTGATTTTAAAAACTGTGATATTATAGTAATCACAGCTGGAATTGCAAGAAAACCAAATATGAGTAGAGAAGATTTAATATTTACAAATAAAAAAATATTAGAATCAATTTTTGATGAAGTATTAGAAAACAATAAAAATGCTATTTTTATTATAGTTTCAAATCCTTTAGATGCAATGGTTTATGTAGCATTAAATAAGTCAAAGCTACCTAGAAATAAAGTTTTTGGTATGGCTGGTGTTTTAGATAGTGCAAGATTTAAACACTACATAGAAGAAAAATTAGATTTTGATTACAACAATATAGAAGCTATGGTTATAGGAGCACATTCAAATACAATGGTTCCTTTGATAAATCATGCAAAAGTTGATGGTAAAAAAGTCGTTGATATATTAAAATCAGAAGATATTGAATATATTTTAGAAAATACTAAAAATGGTGGAGCTAGAATTGTTGATTTATTAAAAACAGGTTCTGCATATTTTGCACCTGCTTACTCTTGTTTTCTTATTTGTAGGGCTATAATAGAAGACACTAAAGAGACTTTTCCAACATCTGTTGTCCTTTTTGATGAATATGGTTATAATAATATTACTCTTGGAGTACCAACTATAATAGGTAAAAATGGTATTGAAGAGGTTATAGAGCTTGATTTGAGTGATGATGAAAAAGAAGAATTAAAAATATCCGCTCAAACTGTTTTAAATAGTATTAATATTTTAAAGGATAATAAATGAAACAAACATTTGAAGTACATAATGTAAAATGTGGTGGTTGTGCAAATACTTTAACAAAATCTTTGAAAGATGATTTTGGTAGTGTTGAAGTTGATTTATCTGTAAATCCAAGAAAAATAACATTAGATATTGAAGATAATCAAATTGAAGAGTTAAAACTTAAATTAAGAAGTTTAGGATATCCACTAACAAACGATGAGTTAAGTGGTTTTGAAAAGGCAACTACAACAGCAAAAAGTTTTGTATCTTGTGCTATTGGTAAAATTGATGTTGCATTAAATAAATAAAAAAATTGACTAAAATCAATATATTTTAATCTTAGATTTCATATAATATTTTTATCTTATTTAAAAGGGAAATTAAATGAAAAAAATAGTTTTAGCAACAACAATATTAGCGGCAACTTTTGCATTTGCAAATCCTTATGCAAAATGTGTAGCATGTCATGGTGCAAACGGTGAAAAAGTGGCTTTAGGTAAATCTAAAATAATCAAAGATATGACAAAAGCAGATTTTGTAGCATCTTTAAAAGGTTATCAAGATGGAACTTATGGTGGAGCACAAAAAGCTCTAATGGTTGGTCAAGTAAAAGGTATGGATGAAGCAACTATGAATGCCATAGCTGACCTAATCATAAAATAAACCTTAAAAGAGCTAGTTTTTCTAGCTATTTTAAAAAACTTTGTCTTCGCATCTCTTCTAAAAATTTTATTAACTCTTGTTTTTCATCTATTAATTTTTTAATTAAAATATCTTTTTCATCTTTGAATAAATCTATATTTTTTTGCTCTAAAATTTTACCAATGTAAATTTTAAATATATTTTTATCTTCTAAATACTCTATTTTATTACATTCAACTATAATTTGTGGTTTATCTTCACCAAATGTATTAACAAAAACTATTTTTTCAATACATTTTATATCATAAAATATATTATCTCCAATTATTTTTGGCTCTAAAAACTCTTTTTTCCAATATTTAGTAGCATCTTTTTCAATAGTTGTTATATTTTTCAACAAAATATCTTCAAATAGAACTTTACTTATAGATAATTTAAGCATTTATTTTTTCCTAAAATCAAAATGAAACGAATTTCAATTATAAAATGATACAATCCCTTAAAAATTTCAAGGGATAAATATGTTAAAAACTTTTAAATATTTTACTACTATTTTAGCGATATCTTTTTTACTTACAGCTTGTAGTCAAAAAAGGGTTATAGAAAAACCAACAATTTTAGAAGCAAAACAAGATACTATTATAGAACTATCAAAACAAGCAAATGATAAATCATTCAATCAAGAAGAACAAAAAGATGAATATTTTTCTAAATATTTTAGACCTTGGAAACAATCAAAATTATCTTATAGTGAAGTTGAAGCAAAATGGGGTTTTTCATACAAAAATAAAAAAGTATATTTAGAAAATCATAATCAAGCAACAAAAGAGTGGTTTGATAAAAAAATAGAAAATGCAAATTTTGAAAACTACAACAAAGATATTAAAAAAGCAATTACTCTAAAAAATACAAATGTAAGAGTGTTACCAACAAACTCACCAATGTTTTATAATCCTAGCTTGCCAGGAGAAGGTTTTCCATTTGATTACAACCAAAATTCACTACTAAAAATAAATACTCCTTTGATAGTTTCTCATTTTTCAAAAGATAGAGCTTGGGCATTTGTTGAGTCACACTTTGTTGGTGGTTGGGTAGAGATAAATAGCATTGCTTTTGTAGATGATGATTTTATAAATGATTTTACTACAAATGATTATTTTATAGCAACTAAAGAAAAATTTGCTATTTATGACCCTATTTTTAGAGAGTATGTAAAAGTTGGTACAATTTTTCCAAAAAAAGATAATAATTTTATAGTTGCAAAAGAAGATGACAATTTAAATGCAAAAATATCATATATTCAAATAGAAGAAGAGTTCGTAGAACCTATGCCTTTGGCTTATACATATGAAAACCGTGCTAGAGTTTTAAAAGAGTTTATGAATGAGCCATATGGTTGGGCTGGACTTTTAAACAATAGAGATTGCTCTAGTTTTACTCAAGACTATTTTAGTGTATTTGGTAAATATCTTCATAGAAACTCAAAAGCACAAACAACAAATGGAAAGTATTTTGATATTTCTAAACTAAATCTTGATGAAAAAAAAGAGTTTATAAGAAAAAATGGTATTCCATTTTCTACTTTAGTGTACTTAAAAGGACATATAATGTTGTATATAGGTATTGAAAACAACGAGCCTTTGGTTGTTCATAATGTTTGGAGCGTTAAATTAAAAGACAAAGAGGATAAAGAATTTAGATATATAATAGGAAAAACAGCTATTACAACTCTAGAGCCTGCAAAAGATCAAGAAGGTTTTACACAAGATAGCAATATCCTAAAAAAAGTTTTAGGAATAACTATTTTATAACTTATTTATTTTCTTCAAGCCTAATTAGAGGATTAAATAACAAAGAGTCTAAAACTTGATTTTTAAACTTCATATCCTCTAATTGTTTTTTTAAAAATGTATTTTCTTCATTTAAAGATATATAATGAGAATAGAGTCTATTTATATCTTTACTTGTGTAATAAATATTATTACTAACATAAATTTTTGGTATATACATAGAAAGTGCTAAAAATAGCATAATAATAACAAATCTTAAAGAATTTTTTTGATTTAACTTAAACAAATCTAAATACCCTCAACTTTGCGCTTCTGCTTCTTGGATTTTGTTTTATCTCAAAATTAGTCGCAATTATAGGCTTTTTTGTGATAATTTCACCTAAAGAGTGATTTTTTCCACATTCACATCTAAAAGCATCCTTAGGGCAAATACAATTTTCGCTCCATTTTTTGAAATAGTTTTTTACAACTCTATCCTCTAAAGAGTGAAAAGAGATTATTGCAACAATACAATCTTTTAGTTTTGCCTCTTCCATAGATTTAAATAATCTATCCAAAACACCTAACTCATCATTTACTTCAATTCTAATTGCTTGAAAAATCAAAGTAGCTGGATGAATTTTTCCTTTTGGAAGTTTATTATAAAAAAAATCTGCAAGCTCTTTTGCGCTATAAAATGGTCTATTTTGAACAATCAAAGAGGCAACTTTTTTATATTCTCTTATCTCACCATACTCTTTAAAAATATTTTCAAGCTCTACTTGAGAGTAAGAATTTACAACAGTTGAAGCATCTAAAATTTGATTTTGATTCATTCTCATATCAAGATTTTTCGAATTAAAACTAAAGCCTCTATCTAATTTATCAAGCTGTAAAGAAGAGACTCCAATGTCTGCTAAAATACCTCTTATAGGATAATCTTCAAATTTTTTAATAATATCTTCAAAATTTCCTTTGTTAAATTCAACTCTTTTTTCAAAATCTTTTAATCTTTTTTTACTAAATTCTAAAGCCTCATCATCTTGATCATTACAAATTAATTGTACACTACTATTTTGATTTAATAATCCACTACTATGTCCTGCATATCCTGTAGTACAATCAATTATATACCCTGTTTTTATCTCTTTAAAACAATCTAATACTTCATTGTATAAAACAGGAATGTGTGGTATATCTTGCAAATTTAACCTTTTATTAAAATTCGTATATAATAGCGAAAATATATTTAAGGCTTAAAATGTTGAATCAAGATACAGTAAAACTATTATCAGAATTATCACTGTCAATGTTTACAAAAAACTTTTTTGGAATTTTTCAAGGTGCAATCTCAGCCAAACTAGACCACGAACACTTTATGATAAATTCAAAAGATGCTGTTTTTGATAATCTAGATGATAAATCTTTTTGCACTTTAAATATGAATAAACCTGATTATAGATGGAATATTGCTAGTTTAGATGCATATACTCATTCAGCTATTTACACAAATATTCACGAAGCAAAATATATAGCATTTGGTATGCCAATTTATACTACAGCTTATACTTTAGGGCATGATAATATAATTTTTGAAGATTATTTTGGAAAAATGCTTTTTGGAGAAGTTCCAATATATAATCCAGGTGATTTATCAACTTGGAAGCAAAGAAGTGCTTTAGAGATTACAAAATCAATAAAAAATACAGAACATAACTTGCTTGTAATTAAAGGAATAGGCACTTATATTTACGATAGAGATATTCATGAACTTGTAAAAAAAATAGCAATTTTAGAGAACTCTTGTAGGCTTTTAAGCATAAAAAGCACGTTTAGATGACTTTTTTATAAAATTTAATAAAAAATTGTAAAAATTTTAGGAAACTTAAAGTTTAACTATAATAAAGTTTTCGCAATTTATTTTATACGAGGAGTTATTATGAACAAAGCGGAATTTATTGATGCGGTTGCTGCAAAAGCTGGTTTATCTAAAAAAGATGCAAAAGGTGCTGTTGATGCAGTATTAGATACTATTACTGAAGCTTTAGTTAAAAAAGATTCTGTAAGCTTTATTGGGTTTGGTACATTCTCAACAGCTCCTAGAGCAGCTAGAGAAGCTAGAGTTCCAGGAACTGATAAAACTGTAAAAGTTGCTGCTACAACAGTTGCTAAATTTAAAGTTGGAAAAGCTTTAAAAGAGGCTGTTGCTAAATAAGTTTTAAAACTTATTAAAAGAGTTTATCTTTAAAAAGATAAACTCTTTTTTCTTCTTTTTATATTTTTAATTAGCAATTTAAATACAAATAATTTGCTTTTAATATAAAATTAAAATTTTAGATTATTCTAATTTTATTATAAAAAAACTATGTGGCTCTATGGCGGAATTGGTAGACGCGTACGATTCAAAATCGTGTTCCATTGGAGTGCCAGTTCGACTCTGGCTAGGGCTACCATATATTAGTTTTTTTATGTTTATCTATGTGTTAAACCTCCCTTAAAATCGAAACTTCTTTTTTATTTATGTTTATTAGTGTTTTTATTTATTTATCTATATATAAATTTTTTAACGGTATTATTGACGGTACAAAAATTAAAATATATAAATTTATGAAAGCGATACCGTTATAATATGGCAAGAATTGTTAAACCCCTTACAGATACAGAGATTAAGAAAGCTAAATCAAAAGATAAAGATTACAAGTTAAGTGATGGAGAAAATTTATACTTAGTTGTTAAATCTAATGGTACAAAATTTTTTAGATTTGATTTTACCTTTGCTAAAAAAAGAAAATCAATGAGTTTTGGAATTTATCCAGAAGTAACACTAAAAGAAGCTAGAGAAAAACGTGCTAAAGCCAAAGAACAATTAATAAACAATATAAATCCTATTGAATCTAAAAGCTCAAATTATGAAGATATAGCTACCTTTAAATATGTTGCTGATAAATGGTTCCAATTAATGAAAAGAGAATGGAAAGAAGTTACATATGAATTAAATGAAGAGAGACTAAAACTACATGTGTATCCTTATATAGGTAACAAAAATATACCAGATGTAAAAATTTCAGATATTTTAAAAATAGTACAAAAACTACAATTAGATGAACATTTTGAAACATCTGAAAGAATTTTAAATACAATTGAAAGAATCTATAAGTATGCTGTTACATATGGATTTGTAGAACATAATATTATTGCAGATATAGATAAAAGAACACTTTTTACAAAAAGAATGATTACTCATAGAGCAGCTTTAACTAAAGAAAATGAAATTAAAGAATTAATGCAAGATATAAAAAACTATGGTGATATTTTCAAAGCTGATATTTCAACTATTTATGCATTACAAATTTCTCCATATCTTGCTTTAAGACCCTATAATATTAGATTTTTAGAATGGAATGAAGTTAATTTTGAGGATGAATATTTAGATATACCAGCTGAAAAAATGAAAACAAATAAAAATTTTGTTTTACCATTATCAAAACAAGCTATTGAAATATTAAATTCTATTAAATCATATTCTTTTAATAAAAGTAAATATGTTTTTCCATCACCTACTTCTAACTTAAAATGTATAAGTGATGCCACATTAAATCATGCACTTATGAAACTTGGATATAAGGATAGAATTACCTCTCATGGTTTTAGAGCAATGTTTTCTACAATTTCACATGAAAAATTTAAAGAACATGGTTTTCATAGCGATATTATTGAATCTTGTTTAGCTCACGCTGAAACAAATAAAGTTAAAGCTGCTTATAATAGAGAATCAAAAATGAAATATTTTGAAGAAAAAAAAGAGTTAATGCAGTGGTGGGCTGATTGGTTAGATAAAAATTAAAAATGCTATAAAAACACCTTTTTTAAGTTAAGAGTTTTAATATAATACTAGAAATTTATTTAGGCACATAGTTTAAAAAAATGATTTATATTAATCTTCCTTATAAAAATTAAACTTTAGGATAAAATTTGACTTTAGAAGAATTCATAAACTTTGCTATTACAAGTAATACAGCAACGGAAATTTTTGAAATAAAAATAGAGGAAGAAGCTTGTAAATCTATTAAGAAGCATACTAAACTAAATATTTGTACATATAAATTTATAATTCAAGAAGAATATATAAGACATATCAAAAATAAACATGACGAAGATCTATTTTATTTAACTAAAATCCCTGAAATATTAAATAACTTTAGTAGTGTTGAAAAAAGCCTAACAAGAAATACTCAAACAGGTCAAACTGATGTTAGTTTAGTATTTAGAAAAAAGTTTGATGATGGAATAGTTAGAATGGTAGCTTTGAGAGTTATTAAAACTAATATATTATCTCTAAAAACACTTTTTAAACAATAAAAAAGTAGCAGACCAAAAACTGCTACCTTTTTACGGTTATCGAGAGTTTTCATCCCAAAAACGATACAAGTCGTTCATTCCGATGGTTTTGTGAGAAGTGGTACTCTCAATAAAATCAATACATTTGACTCTATTGAAAGTACCTCTTCAATTTAATTATTATATTATATTTTTATTTTATTGTCAATAAATTACTATAAAAAGTTTATAACTTGATAATAAAGATATAAAATATAATAATCTTTAATTTCATTCAATTCTTTATCAAATAAAATAATTTTTAAATGAGAACATATAAGCTTAGCTATAAAGATTCTCAAAAAATTCTAATGGATATAATTAATTAGTAATTAGAGTATAAAAAGGTTTTACTGGTTAAATAGTTTTTTAATAATAAACTTGTCTTCCATGAGCAACACTATTTCTAGACTCAACTAAATTTTTAATCCAAAGTTCTGTTTCAATGCTGTATAACTCAAATTCTTTTAAAAGATATATGATTCTTGAATATAAAGAAATATTAAAAAAGTTTTTCTATATTATCATATCTTTGAAATGAAAATCTACCTTTTGCTACAAGAATACCAAAATCCAAATTTGTTTTTGTATCTTTTAAACTTTGTGTTGTTCCAATAATCGATTCATAATTTTTTTCTGGAATAGTTAATTCTCCTTGTGCAGAATTTATGTGACCATTACTTATATTTACACTTACCTTAAGAGTAACACTTTCATTCCCAATTAATCCTGTTCTAATTGTTGTAATATGCTTTCCATCTTTCATTAATAACTTCTCCTATTTATTTAATCCTAACATTTATTATTATATCATATTAATAAATATTAGGATTTATTTTGAAATTATATAGCTATACACTGTTTCTTGACATTTTAGGATATTCAACTAAAATAAAGCATATTTCTAAAGAAGAATCTAAAAATATATTTGAATTATTAAATAATATAGAGGAGTTAATTACTGAATATTTTAATAATGCAAGTACTTCATCAATATATAAAGAATATACTTTACATTACACATTCTTTTCAGATTGTATAATATTATCATTTGTTCCAAAAGATGATATAAATATACATGAAGATGAAATAATTTTTTTTAATCAAACAACTTTAGAGTTCATTTTTACTTGGATTGTAAATGTACAATTTATTACTTTATTAAAAACTGGTTTCTTATTAAGAGGTGGTATTTCATGTAAAGATATTTATTGGTCTGATAATAAAGTAGTTGGACCAGCTCTTATAGAAGCTTATAATTTAGAAAGTAAAGTAGCATCATGGGCTAGAATTGTTTTATCTGAAGAGTTAAGTAACAATTTTAATCTTATTAATCATATAAATCAAATTTCAAAATATAGTAATTCTACTTATTTACCACATTCATTGCTATTAAAAGATGACTTGGAAAAACATTATTACTATAACTATATAGGGAGAATGTTAGCAAGGCTTAAAGTTGATAATTTATCACCAGAAAATATGGGGGAAATCTTTTTTAAAGAGTTAAATGAAAATATTCCCTATTTTGAAAATCTGTTATCAAAAGAAATTTATATGAAAATGGTCGACATAACAGATGATTTTATGGAAGAACATAATAATATAATTATAAAAAATCTTGAACACGTAGATCCAAAAATAAGAGAAAAATATATAAAATTAAAACAATATAATAATAAAGCATTCAAAGATTTTATAAAACTAAATCCTAATTTTGAAACATTAAATACTTTAATTATAAATTAAAAATGTTAAAAAAACTGTATCGACCTGATAAGATTGAATAGCAACAATTAAAATTAGTATAAAAATTTAATCTTTTATTTCTTTAACAAAATCTAACATAGTTTGCTCTAAAGGAGTTTTAGAATCTTTTGTTTTTAAATTTGCAAATATATCAATTGGCTTTTTTTCAGTTTTATCTTTAGTTAAATCTTTTGGCTTATCTATGACAATATTTTTAACTTCTATTACATTTTGTTTTTTTGGCTTTTTCAAATATCTACTTAGGTTTGATTCAGTTAATCCAGTTTTATTTTTACATTTTGTTTTTAAATATTCTATTACTTGTTTTTGAGAATAATTTAACTCTAACAGTTTATTTATATCTTCTACATACTCATCAAATATTGATATTTTTTTCTTTGGTGTATTATTTTGAATAAACTTATCTAAATCCATATAATCAATCCTTATTTATAATAATTGCATTAATATTTAACATTATACATTTTAATTTAATATAAATCAACTTATATTTAGTATTCTTGAATATTTTATTTATATTAGTTTAGTATTTATTGATTTTATTTAATCAGGTAATGACATAAAATATTTAAGCAATAAATTGCTACAATATTTTAATGTCTAAGCTATATGCTTAACTATCGTCAAGCTTTCTTTTAAAGGAGTATTATGAGCAAGAATGAATCATCATATAGAGTTGATTTACATATTTTAGACCATGCAGAAACTATTTATAATAGTATTGATGAATATAATCCTTTAAAACACAAAGCTCATTTTAAATGCTCTATTGATACAAGCCAATTAATTGCAAATGGATTTAATTCAAAAGATAAAATTAACAATGTAATGAAATTAATGCTTGATGAAATAATCAACACAAAATATACATTTAGAGTAAAAACAAGAGAATACATAGATAAGGATGGAAATAAAAAAGAGTATTTCTCAAATAAGAGCTTTGAATTAAGCAGTGATACTTTAGCTGCTTATCACAATAGAGCTTTTAACAGTGATATAGATTTTGATAATATTGAGCCACATTTTCATCTTTTATTTAACTCTACAAAACATACTGGATTAAACTATTATCATTTAAAAAAGCATTTATCAAATATTGCAAGTAAATACAACTTAGTATTTCACTTTGATGAAGAAAAAGATAGAAGTGTAAATAAGTTTCAAGGTTTAATGGAAAAGTGTAGTAGATTCTCTTGGTTTACTCAAAAGATGACAGATAAGCAAGTAATAAACTATGTTAATTCAAAAGGTGATGATTTAACAAAGAACTTAGAGCTTTTATATGATTATGCAACTGCAACTGGTAATTTACAGTTTTATATTAAAGCCATGAACAATATAAAAAAAAGATTAGATAGATTAAATTTGAACTTTGAGTTTAGAGGTAATAATATAAAAGATATCTACCCTATTCCCATTGATGAGATTACAAATGAAACTTTAATTGCAATAGCAAATAAAGATAAAGTAAAATTAAAAGAGCTTATGACTAGAGATAACTTTTTAGCAAGAGATTACATCAAATATACAAATGGCTTTCAATCTACAATAATTGAAGAGCTAAAGCAAAGAGATTATATCTTTCCTTTGATTTCATCAAATGATTTAATATTAGATAATATGAAAGGTAAAAGTAAATCATCATCTAATGTAAAAAGTGATGATAAATATCTATCTTTTAACAATGCTGTTAAAAATGATATTTTAGAAGCTTTAAAATATGCAAAAAATGAAGTTGAACTAAAAGACATTCTAAATAATTTTGGATATAAAGATTTAGGATTTAGAAACCAAAATATTCAAGGTAAAAGAAAAAAGACTGGATTAAAATTTAATTATGAAGATAAAAGCTACACAGTATATTTTAATCAAATAGGACTTGATGATAGCACTATCTTATTTCACTTACAAAACAATGCAAAAGCTAATATTGTAAATAGTTTAGATTATAGTAAAAAATCAAATATTCAAAATCTAAAGTTCTTTAATTCATATCAAAATAAGATATTCAAAGATATTTACAATCTTGAAAGTGATATTGATTTATCAAGATATTATATTTCTCAAGAAAATGATAATGTTAAATTTACAAGTAAAGATAAAAATATTACTATTGAAGATAGAATTGAAGAGATATTATCAAATGAAAATATAACAGATGAAGATGCTAAATTAATTGCTCAATTAATGATTCAAAAAGGATGGACTGATATTAAGAAAGTTAATTTTAATGAATCTAGTAAAGAGTTTATTAAGAAAATAAAAGATGAGTTTGAGAAAGAAAAATAATATTTTTTGATATAATTAATAAAATATTTTTAAATTAGAAAAAGGTAATATGCTAAAAATTATAAAAAAAAATATAACATTCAAAGATAAAAATTTTTCTAATATTGAAAACGAAATAAAAAATGATTTGACTAAGTTTGAAACAATTAAATTTATTGATTGTACTTTTAGTAATTGCTTTTCAGATGATTTAATAATAAATAAAAATTGTGAGTTAATTTTTGAAAAATGTACTATTCAAGGAGAATTTAGACACATATTTTGTGAATCAATTATTTTTAAAGATTCTGAAATTGAGAAGTATTATTTTAATAATCCTTCAGAAGATAAAATTAAAATAAAAGATTTATTATTTTTTAATTCAAAAATAGATAATTTAGAATTAGAAGGTGTTGTTCTTAAAAAACAACTTATAAAAAATAACAATAATATAAAAGAAAAATTTAAAGAGATTAAGTCTCTGATATTAAAAAATTGTTCAATAGAAAAAAATTTCATAATAGATTCATCAGAAAGAAAGAAAGAAAATGATTCTAAACGATTCAAAATTAAAAAATTAGATTTAACTAATTCTACATTTGAAAAAGATACAAAAGTAAAAATCCAATTCTGTGATGTAAATGATGCAATATTCTATAATACTAAATTTAAAGATTTAGCTGATTTTTATCAAAGTAAATTTGAAAAAGTTAATTTTGAGAGAACTGATTTTGAAAAAATATCAGTTTTTAGTGAATCAGAATTTAATTGTAACCTAGATTTTAAGTACACAAAGTTTTTGGGAAAAGCAATATTTAGGGATACTATAGTTTCTGGAAAGTTTGATTTAAGAAATTCTATTTTTGATGCCGAAGCAAATTTTTTAGATATTACATCGAAATCAAGAAAGAAGTATGATGAAATAACAAATGATTATAAATTTATTGGAGAACCAACTGATATAAATGTTGCCAATAGAGAGACAGCAAGAATTATTAAGAATTTTTATGATAATTCAAATAATATTATTGAGGCTAATAGATTTTATAAATTGGAAATGAAAAAAAGAATGGAAGAATATAATTCTTTGAAAAAAAGTGATTATAGAACATTTGAAAGATTAATATTCATACTACATGAATGGAGTTCTAATCATTCACAAAATTGGTTCTTGCCTTTTTTCTGGATTGTATCACTTACTTTTGGATATTCACTTTTTGCTTGTGATTTTACTAATAATTCTATTAATAATAAAATTATTTTAGATTTAATTGAATTAACATTTGACACTACAGGTGTTGTTACAATTACATTCATTATTAATTGTATTATATTAGCCTATCTTTCTTATTTAATATTAGAAAAAGACAACGTAATCATTCATCCTATACTTATTTATTTATTGGTTAGCTTTTATATGCTTTATGTGTATTTTTCATCTGATTTATATTTAAAATCTTTTGCAAATTCATTAAATCCATTTTCGCTAATGACTGGATCTGAAAAAATTACTATTTTAGGATTATGTTATAAAATAGCTATTGCATATCTAATTTATCAATTAATAGTTTCTATAAGACAAAATACAAGAAGGAAATAATCGATATGGTTGAAGAATTTAATCTTCCACCACTTCTTTAAAAGCCATCATAAATAATATAATTTATAATAAATAAAATAGGTAACAAAACTAGGATATAGTAAGTTATTCTTTTCTTCCAAAATAATTCAGTAATATCTCTTTTAAAATATTTTTGTTCAAAAATATCATACCCTATTATTAAAATTGACATAATAAAAGCACTTGCGATAGGTATATTAAAAAGAACAATAAGATAGAACAAAGTTCCAACTAATCCAAACATAATTCTAAACTTTTTCTTTTTATTTATGTTTTCTTCATTTTCATCAATATTTTGAACTTTATTTATATTTTCAATTTCTTCAACAGAAGGCTTATAGTCTTCACATTTTGCTTTAAATAAATGTCCATATTTTTCTTGTGATTTTAATATTCCAAATAAAACTAAATATGTTAAAAACAAATTTAAAGCTATCATATACTCAATTCTAGCTTGCAGTGTAATACTCATAATAAAATATGTTATCACTATAAAAGCAAAATAAAATTTAGCTCTTTTTATCCAGAAGTTATTATCATGCATCAGTTTATTTTGATAGATATCATTCAGAACTATCATATATGGTGCAAAAATTATAGTCCAAAATAAAATTCTATTTATTAGGTCTTTCCACTCTTCATAAAAGCTATCTTTTATTTTTAAGCCAGTTAGCTTGTCATCTTCGTAAAATCTCATTAGTTTCCCTTGTGTATATTTGTATTAATTAAATTACTCAATACATTAGAGTAAATTCTATACAAATCAATATTAGCTTATTCTAAATTTACAAATAATAATTTATTTTTGTTAAAATCTTTAGCCAAAATCTTCTTGTCCTTTTTATATTTTGTGTATCATCTTTTAACTCAATATCTAAATATTGAATTGTTTTATCTAAACTACTTTTAATTTTTTCTCTCATTTTTACTCCTTTTTAAATATCGAAGCAAGAATTAAATTCTTGCTCCACCTAGTGTTTGAACTCTTTCACCCAGTTGATGTAATAATCCACTCTCTGTTTCATCTTTATATTTGAATTTAGCCAATATCATATCATCGCCTTTGAGGATAATAAAATAAGCTAAAATCATTCCTATAAAATAGATAAAAATATCCGAAAATCCAGTTATAACACTTTGTGTTACAAAAGATAAAGAAATACTTGAATCTTCATATAATGAATTTGATAGATTTAGGGTTGAAAAACAAATATCAAATATTAATGAGTAAACTGCAGTAATAATTTCAAAGCTGATAATAAACATAAAAAAAGAACTAACAATTAGTGTAGGCTTAATAACATAAAGTATAAAACCATCCACTAAATATGAATTTACCCTATCTGTTTTCTCTTTTATTGTCATCTGCCAAAGAATCATAAATGGTGATACAAAAAAGTGCATGAAACAATCCCAAAAATATAGCCCTATTTTTAATATTGCTAATAGTGTTATAACAGCCGCAAAAATCCCTTGTATCATAAGTTTATAGAAAATAACTGCCAACGAAAATGCTGTAACATAAACTATAAATGACTTAAATCCAGAACTTAAAAAATCTATACTTTGAGAAACTTTACTATTATCTTTCAAGCTTTTTTTAGTTTTTTGTTCGTTTGCTTCTTTTGTGAATTTATCTAATGATGATTTAGCGAAAGATAATAGTTTACCTTGTGGCATAAATATACCTGCAACTTCAAACAAAGATTCACCTGCTCCTTCAACTGCTTTTTCAAAAAATTGTCTAATTTCACCAAAATATGGCAACATATTATATATTTGATATGAAGTTAATGTAGAAAAAGTATTTTTAATCCAGTTGCTTGTAACAGAGCCTAAAATTTCAGTATCAAGTGTTTGCTTAGATAAATTTTCATCTTCTTTTGTATATAAATCATTAGCTTTATTGACTAGCATTGTTGTTACTGCTTCACCATTTGTTGTTCTTGATAATCCATCATAAGCATTGTTAATAATATTTGAATTTAGCATAAAAATATGACTTACTGGAAGAGTTGAAGCCATAAACCAACCAACATTTTTTACACCCAATAACTGAGTATCTACATATAATTGACTCATCGTAGTATATGAACTATTATTAGTAGTAACATTAAAATTTGAGTTTTTAGATAAATTGGTAATTGTTTTCTCGCTAACAGCCTTAGTTTTCTTCAAATATTCCCTGCCTATCATTAAAGATGTTTCAAGATTCTTACACATTAAAGGAGAAATTGTGCCTTTGCCATCAAAAATTTTACTACTTCCATTATCTACATTCCAAAGTAAATCAATATGAGAATCTGCCATTTGAAAACCATTATATTTTTTATAACTTACTTCATGAGACGCTATACAATTGTCCTTAAAGAATGATTGAAGTACAGCTTGTTCAACAATTTCTCTTCTAGTTTGATTAAGAATATTTAATGTATCTTCATAGCTTCTTGTATGTGTTGTATTAAACAGATACCTCATATAAAAAACTGTTGCATTTGTAGCCGTAATATCAGCTATGGTTGCTCCAATATTACCTAAAAATCCAATTCCAATTTTAAACATAGTTGTTTGAGAATCTAATTGTGTAGCTTGATTATTATTTGTGGTAGTTATCTCAAATACTTTATCACTTTGATTATTATTAGAAGAAACTATTGATTCAGAATTCCCACTTGGAAAATGAATAAAAAATACTACTAACATAATTACAATAGCAGTCAATCTATTTGAAAAAGGAAAATCCCATTCTTTATTTTCATTGCTACTATTTAATTTAAACATTAAATATTTATATCCAATAATTCCACCTGTATATAAAAAAACCATGGCAAGAATTAAAACTCCTGCATAATCAAAAACAGCCTGCCAACCAAAAGACATAAACTCATAATATAGTCCAAATATTTTTTTATCAAAATATTTTTCAAAACTAAATACACTAGTATAGTTTACATTATCAACTTGACCACCGGTCATATTAGTATAAACTTCTGATACTTTATCCTTAAATGTTTCCCATATTCCTTTGGAATATTCAACAGAATCAAGAATTGTCATCTTTTTTTCAATTTCAGGATTTATGATTATATCTCCCGTTTGACTTACTCCTGATACAACATTACCATTTAAAGTTACTAGACCAGTTACAAATTGCGATACCGTAAAATTCTCTTTATCTTTATTGTAATTTAGGTATTGTAGCCCTAAATCTTTTGCTCTTTTTTCAACATTATAAGAGTTTGTACTCAAACTATTTGTATCGTCTGTACTATTTCCAATTGTAAATATTTTCTTACCTAGTTTTTTAATTGCTTCCCAAGTTGTCTCATAATGACCATAATCAGGCATTACACTAAGATTTGAAGGCTTATATTCAGCATCAAACAGATTATATATATTATCTATCTCTAATGGAATATTAACAAGACTTGAACCTGATTTTGTGCTATCAATGTACCCTAACAGCAAAGTCCAATTTGGAATTGAAAGAGTTATTGATTTACTAGCATCTCCAAATTCTTGTTCATTTATATATGAACAAGTAAAATTTCCTTCTTTAAAGTTAAAATCTATTAGATATTTTTGAGCTTCAACTCTTGTTTTTGATTTTATATTTTCATTTTCATCGTAAACGAATTTATATAAATCTTTACATATTGGAGTACTAGTATTAAAATTTAAAGATTTTGATGTTGCCCCTTTAATTATAGTAGCTGCCATTTTATCATCTAGCAAAGAGCTTCTATTTTCTGTTTGATACCTTATTATCTCTGCACCAATACTATTTGTTAAAAATAAAATAGTAAATAAAAATATATGTAATATATACTTTTTCATATCAGCTCTTTTGATAATTATTAAGAAGATTTATAAATAATAAATCATTTATATCAAAATTTTTATTTTTAATATTTTTAAATTTCAAAGCTTCGGAAAAAAATATCAAATCATTAAAATTAATATGAAGTTTTTTTACAATTAAACCTAACATAACTATTTCATATTTAGTTGGATTTGCTATTTTTAAGTTATTCAGACTTGAAGCTGAAAGATTCTTTACACCACTCGTTAAATCCGTAGTTTTTTTTGCTCCAATCTTCTTAGCTATTTCTGGTGGAGTCAATAAACATAAATCATCCATTTCACATCCTTTATTTGTTATTTAAGAAATAATGCAAAAAGCAAAAATGCAATAACTATCATCAAATAGACAAATTTATTATTGTTTTTTGTTTTTTTATCATTCAACATTTTTTCAAACTGTAATTCAAACTCTTCCATGGATTTTGAAATACGAGCATTAATTTCAAGTTCACTTTGAGAGTTTAATTTTGCTTTTTGCTCATTTGCTTGTAAAAGAATCATTTCTTGAAGCTCTTCTATAATCTTAAATATATCTTTGATTTTAGATTCATAATTATCAAGCTTTGAGACAACTTGTTTAATTATCTCATCACCAAAAGCTTCGTGTAAAACTTCTAAATTACCTTTCGTTATCTTTTGAGTACTCATGTTCATTTCCTTTTATATTTTCAGAACTTTGAGGATTAATATATTTCTCAAATTTTTTATCATCAAAAATTTCATACAAAGTATTACTATTTAAGAACTCTTTTAAGTCAAGACTTTCAGCTTTTTCGATAATATTAATTCTCTCCCCTACTTCTTCAAAAAAATCATTGATTAATTTATCTTTCTGAGTAGTAGTATCATTTTGATTTTCAAGTCGATTTAACTCTTTTTTTGCTAACTCTTTTTTAGTTAGATAGTAAATATCAACTAAAGCCATAAGCCCCAAAATATCGTGATTAGAATTTTGAATCTCTTTTAATTTAGATGAGAAAGTTTTATATTCTTCATCTTTAGCATCTATTTTTTTTAAAAGCTCAATTTTTGAAGCTTTTGTTCTTTCTTGCATATCTTTTATTTTTTGAATAAAATCTATTTTTCTAGCATTTGTTACCATTTTATAATCCTTTCTCTCGCCATCTTTGTCGTCTAGCTCGTTCTTTTTCATTTTCTGCTTCTTGATAAGTTTTATAGCTTTGTAGCTCTTCTTCTTTTTTCACATCTAAGTCATTACCACTAATTACACTTTTAATCGTTGCAATCTCTTTTTTTAAATTTGCCAACTCATCAACTTTTGAATCAAGAGCTGAAAGTTTTAATTTATATTTTTCTAAAAAATCTAAAGCTTTTTGTTCATTTTCGCCTACAAATTCACCTTTATCTTTTCTTTCCTCAAAATCTTTAAACTCCTGTTTTAAATCATATTGAGTACCGTATACATCTTTTTTTAAACCATTCTCTTTAAACTCTTTAGTTAAAAGTAAAAATTCTAAATCTATAGAGTTTTCTCTCATTTTATGAAGATTTAAAAAATCTCTAGCAGTTCCATACTCACCTTTTCCAAACCATCTTTTAACTTTTTCTTTAATTTGTTCCCAAGCACTTAAATTAAGTGTTTCTTTTTGCATTTTAAGCTCCTAGCTCAATTTGTTTTTTTCTGATAACATCAACATCTACATATCTATTTAGAACAACATCATCTTTGGCAGTTTTATATAGGCTTTTTTGTACCATATACTTAGCCATAAATGGTGTTGCAGTAGAGTTTCTAATTATGTACCCTTCCCCATTTTTAATGTTGCTTAACATTTCAGGCTTAAAAAAGTCTTCTTCGCTTTTTGAGAGTTTTGAATCTTCATTATTTTGAGATTCTTTTAAAGTTTTATCTCTTTTCATACTCTCTTCAAGTGTAATTTTTTCAACTTTTTGCACCTTAGAGTTGAGAAGTTTTACAAGTTCAACATCTTCAAGTTTAAGTGCAATTATTGTTTTTACATTTGCAATTATTTGAGAGTTATCAATACTTCCCATTGTCTCTCTTAAATCACTTTGGAATGAAAGAACTGCTCCCATGTGCAAACCTCTAATAACTGACAATAAATCTCCAATTTGATAGCTTTGATTGTTTTTTGTTTTTAACCATGAGTTAATCTCATCAAGTATTACTAGTGTTGTAGTATCAGGGATAAAGTCCTTACCTCTTCTCTCAGCTAGTAGATTCAAAGTTGATACAAGAAGTTCAGCTAAAATTGGACTATAAATTTTATTTTGCCCAGGAAGATTTACAATAACTATTTTATTGCTATCTATAGCATCTAAGAGATTTAAATCGCTATTTACATTTTTTAGAATTGGAGCAAATGAGTCAAAGAAATTAACTAAACTATCCATCAATCCTTGTGCTACAGATAAATCATAAAATGTACCACTTCTTTGTGGAAATTTCAAGTTTACTGCTTCAATACCTTTAATACTTGTTCCACTCTCCGTTGTTGCACCATTTAGATATGTTTCTTTTAGATTTTGCCAATCTGGAACATTTGAAAGCATAATTACAACATTTTTTAGCTCATTGTGAAATTGATTTTTTACACTACTATCTAAATGAGAAAGTGAGCTATTATTCTTACTATTATCTTCAATTATTTTAATGAAGTTTGAATACAACTTAGCATTAATCTCATTTTTATTTGTGTTATAAATCTCATCAAAAATTAGTAAGAACTTTATTAATAAATCTGTTTCAGATAAAAGTCTATTAAATGAGAAATAATCTAGTTTTACTAGGTATTTTTGATACTCTTCAAATTTATAATTTGAGTTAAAAACTTTGTCAATTTTTGAAATATCTAAAAAGAAATTTGCATCTCTAAGAGTTAATATTACTTTTAAAATTGAAGATAGATAAAGTTTTGCTTTTCCATTCCAACCCCCGTCATCATTTCCCTCTAAATCAGCAATGCTAGTTAGCATAGTAATAATATCTTTTGAAGCACCAAGTTCAAATAGGTTTATTGTGTTTGAGTTAAATTTTCCTCTTTTATCTGGATTAAAATCAAAAATCAATAAGTCTGATAATCTATTGTAAGTTGCACTGATGGATTGCACTCTTTGAAGCATTGAATTATCTGCTTTTCCAAAAATTGCAAATACTCCTGAACCTCTTGATATACTTGATTCAATGTAAGAATTTAAAAGTAACTCAGTTTTTCCACCTCCACTTGTTGCCATTAAAGCACAATGTTCTCTCAAAATTACATCATCAATTAAAGCAGGTGCTATTGCATTATCTTTAGATGAAGTTCTTTTTTGAGATGGAATTGTTTTTTCAATCTCATAATCAAACCCAAAAAATTTTCTAACTTGATTATAAAGAGTTAAAACATCAACATCTTTTTTATGCTTTTTTACTAGTGTTCCTAAATGAACACTATATTTACTCTTTAAGTTATCATTATTTAGGAGGGATAACTCCTTTATTTTTGTATCTTTAGTTTTATTTCTTATTAAATTTTTTTGAAACTTAAAAGAAAAAAAATAGATAAAAAGTGCAAAAGCAAAAAAATGTATTTTTAGGCTTATGCTAAATACAAAGAAGAGAATTAACCATAAATAACTTGACCAAAAAACTTCATCAAGTAATTTGTCTTCACTGTCATCGAGTTTTGTATAGGTATTAACCCTTATTTTATCATTTATGTTATTTTCCATTTTATACCTCTTTAATATAGTAAATTGCATGTTTTAGGCCTAGGCTAGAGTATTTATCATGAGAGAAATCTCTTAAAAATGATAAGAACTCTGTTTCTTCTGGATTGGCTATTTGAAATAATTGGCTAATACTTGGAAAGTATTGATTATCCTTGAAAATTTCAAACTTTGAGATGATTAAAAGCTTTAATGTTTTTACTGTTTTTATCTCTTTTAAATCTTCATCTGAAATTTTTTGATAATCAAAAATATCAGCTTTCATGTTAATGTAATCTATCAACTTAGAATAAAATTGAGTTATTTGAACTGGTTTATCTTGTAACTCCTTAAACTCTTGCATATCATCTTTTGAGATATTTACAACAACCTCTTGGATAGTGAAATCTTTAGGCGAATGTTCATAGTTAATGCCTGAAAAAAAGTGAGCATAATCTTTTATTTTCTTAATGGTTTTTTGCACAGGATAAATATTGAATGGAGTATCTTGTTTTAATTTTACAACTCGTTCATCAATTAATTGTAATTTACGATTGTAAAAAAAATTAAATATTAAAAAAACTAATCCTATAATGGCAAAAACTTGAAACTTAAATACACTCTCTGTTTGACTTATATTATTTTGAATATAAGGATATGCAAGAGTTAAAATGTGATTTAAGCCCATAAAAACAGCAACTAATATAACCAATATGATACCTTGTTTTATAACAAAATTATTTCTATTGTTTTTTTGAAAATTAGTTAGCTTTTTATATTTTGTAAGTCCCCAAAGCATAGTAACTAGTATAATCATCGAAGCAAAAAATATGTAATAAAAAATTACTCTATCGGTCATAAGTTCCATTTTATCTCTCCCTTTCGTTTTGATTTTCTATTTTATATTCTTTGATTGCTTGAGATTCTGGCTTATCTTTGTAAGTGATTTTATTTTTTGAATCTGATTCAAATTCATTTTTTAAGTTTCGAGTTTTATCTTTCAGGGCTTCAAGCTTATCTTTTAGACTAGAATTTTCTTTTTCAAGCCCTGATTTTTGAGATTCTATTTTGTTTTTCTCTACTAAAAGCTCTAGCTCTTTTTTTAAGTTCTGGTTCTCTTCTTTTAGCTTCTCAACTGCTGTTTTAAGACTTAGAATATCTTTTTCAAGCTCATCAAATAATTTATCTTTTTGTGTATGGGATAAAGAACTACTTGATAAATTATCTATTTTTAAATCAACCTTTGCACTATTATCTTTTACATTTTTTATATCAGTTTCAATTTTTCCAATATTTTTTTCAAAATAATCATCAAATTCAAGAGCTTTAAACTCTGTTTTAATTTTATAAAACTTTTCAAAATCAAAACTTTTAGATTCTATTTCTTTTGGATTTTCAATCTCTTTTTCTTTTAAAATTTCTCTATTTTTAATGATTAATTCTTGTTTTTTGATTTTATTTTCTAGTTTTTCAATCTCCTTAGATTTTTGAATTTGCCACTCTTGAACCAAATGAGATTGAAAATATTTTTCAAGCTCTTTTTTTGCTTCATTTTTTAAGATATCTTTTACGACATACTCACCATTACTTCTTAAACTTAAAACTTTAATTTGAGTTAAATCATCTTTTGCAAATAAATATCGATTTTCTCTTATTTGATTATCGTGAAATTGCTCAATATTTGGATTAAAATCAATTTTTAATCCCACATTTTTGGGAAATTCTAACTCGTAAGTATTTAGTATATTTTTCATTTTTTACTCCACAATTAAGTAATTACTATTTTTTGTATTTTTAAAATTTGTACATCTTATTTTGATATCATTTTTATCTTTTTCAAAAATGTAAAATCTATATTCATCCATATCTAATATCTTTAATTGGTTTTTAATTTTTTGCCCCAAAATCTCGATATTAGTCGTATCCCAAAATGTATTCAAAGTTTGAAAATATCCATCTGTTACGATGATTTGATAGTAAGTATCGATTAAAACAGGTATAGACTCTATACCTGTTTCTTTTACATTTATCTCAATATCATGTTCTTCTAGTTTTAATTCTTTTTTTACTATTTTTTGAAGATTTTTTTCAAAAAAATCTGTTCTATTTTCCATTTTTATACCTTTATTTGAAAATTATAAAATTGATTCCAGTTGTTATAACTGCAACAATCAACACAACTTTTATTACCGATAGACTAACTATCTTGTCACTTATATTTATGATTCTTTCTATTTTTTTTAAATCTTGATTTTTTCCAAATTCCTCTATCTTTTGGGCAAGAAAAGATAAATAAAGAGAGTAGTTTTGAACCATCTCTTTTTCATCTTTATCTTTCAATTTCTGTAGTATCGGTTTAAATTGAATTAAATCATCCGATATTTCTTTTTGAGTTTTCTGAATCTCATCAAGTTTCTCAATTACTTCATTTACCTTTTTAAGCTCTTGTAGATACGCTGATTTGTTAAAATCGAATGTATCCATCAGTTCGATAACTTCTTTCTCGTCAAGTACTATTTTTCCCATTTTATAAGCCTTTACAACGCTTTCTGAATTGGCTTAAGTTGCTCAATTAGTTCAACAACCATTTTCGCAAATCTGTACCTTTTATTATTTGCTTTAAATACATCTTGCCCCTCTTTAACCCATTCTTGACGATAAGTATCAATATTTTGAACCAAATCGATTGAAGATAAATAGCTATCAAGTAAACTTACCTTATAGTGAGATTTTAAAATTGAAAATATATTTGAATTTGGGACAAAAAAGATATTATCAACCTTTAAATTATCAAGTTGATTAGGTATATCAAGCTCATCACTACCAAATATATTGATAAATTGTTTTTGAATTTCATCTTTTTCAAGGCTTAAACATCTATTTAAAATTAGATTAATATTTGCAGATTTATCAAAATCTCGAATTAAGGCAATAGTGTCTTTTACATTATCAACTTGCTCCATGTCATCATTAATAGGAATGTAATAATTTAATCCTGATAAGTCTATCTCTTTTAGTTTTTGTAATACTAATTTGGTATCATTACCACCACCTGCATCCACAATATTTACAAGATTACTATCAGATAAACTACTGAATTGTATATCATCAATCACAACCTCGCTATCTTTGAGTTTTAAGCTCTGATGATTGATGTAGTTTGAATTTACCTTACTGTTATTGTTGTCATCAATCTCAAAAAGGTTTATTTTTTGATTCTGATTTTGCAAATATAATAATGTAGAAACTATGTTTGATACTGTAGATTTTCCTACCCCACCTTTTGTTTGCCCTGTTACGTGTATGTTTGATTTATTTTCTTTTTTCATTTTTTTAATCCTTTACTATTTATTTAAAAGTTTGATTTTTAGGGGCTTTAGCCCCGTTAAAAAAATCGAACCAACTACGGGTAAGAAACATCTCTTACCCACTCTATACTATCCCCGTAGTTTTTGGGTATTGATTACTCTAATACTTGATTATCTCTACTTGCTAGATTTAAATTTTCAAGTTTGTCTATCTTTATTTGTTTTTGAATTTGCTGGTTGTTCCATTTTTGCCATTTTTCACCCTCTAACTCTATCTCTATCTCTGTGTTACAATTTATTACATTGTTGTTACATTGTAACGGTTTAGTATTTTTAAGCCGATGTTTACGGACCCTTTCAGCGCTAGAAGTTTCACTGCCTACCATATTTTGAACCTCCAACATGTAAAAAGTGCCATCTTCCCATTTTTCCATCAGCCCTAGAGATATAAATGTATTAATTGCTGTATTAACGGTATCTATATTGCAGTTAGTTATTGTGCTAAGCATATCAAGATTGTAAGGTATGGCATCTTTAAATCTTAGTGTACCCTCTGTTTTTACACTTTTAAGTAGCAATTTGAGATAAAAATTTATGTAATCTTTTCCATTTTTTTGGGATTCGATAATTTTTATCTCATCTCTCTCAAAAAAATCATCTTTAAGCTTGAGCCAATAGTATTTTTTACTGGACATATTTATCCTTTACATTTTATGTTTAATTTAATAATCGATAATCAGCATCTATAAATTAGATATAATGCTGTCGATTAAAACCTTAAGCCGTTTTAGTTACTCTCTCTTTTGTAGCTCTGCAAAGTCATTTAAAGAGGGAGTTTATTGATTATTTATTTTTTTATCTCTTACAACCTTTTGTTGCCTAATCCACTCTTGGAGCTCATTGTTAGAGTATAAGTCTATTTGAGTATTGGGAAGTCTTATAGGACTAATAAACTGTCCACTATTAATAATATCATATAGCTTATTTCGCCCTATTTTTAGGATTTTAATCACATCTGGTTTTTTAAGTAATGTATCTTCCATTTTTTTTCCTTTCTAATTTTTTGCTAAAAATTCAGCAATATCTCTTTTTGTGTAGATATATGATTTTCCTATTTTTTTACATTTTGGACCGATATTTTCTTTAGCCCAATTTACGATTGTTCTCGTCTGAACTTTTAATATTTTTGCAACATCATGACTATCAAGAGTTAAGGCTTTCTCAAATCCTAGCTCATTTATATCAGATATATATTTATCAATTAAATCTTGTGTCATTTATCTTCCTCTTAATTCCTTTATTTATAAAAAGTGATAAGTTTTCTGCTCTTGGTACCATCAACATAACCTCAATAAACTCAATTGATTTTAATCTGTTCTAAAAATTAAATTCAATACCACTCACGCTTTGATTTTCGTTTTCTATGCATATTTTAATGAAAATATTTTCTTGTGGATTTATTAACACTGGGCTGAAAAATGATTCCTTAAAGAACTTGAAAGACAATAAATGCTAATATTTGCATTAATTCGCACTAGTTCGCTTTCATTTAAGAATTATTGCAATTATTCGCTTATAAACAACTTAAATATTGCAATATTTTACTTAAATATTGCAATATTTTACTTATTTAGAGAAGAAAGGTCATAAAATGCAAAATGAAGCGATATTTTTAATAGAAAAACTATTAAATTATTACAATTTAACAAGTTTACAAGAACTAGCAGAGAAATTAAATATTAAACAAAGTTCATTATCAAGTTGGAAATCACGTAATTCAATTAATGCGATTAGAAATAAATGTCGAGAATTAGGTATCTATAATGACATTTTTGGAGATTTTAATTCAAATATCAATACACAAACGATAAGAGACAATCATGGTAATCTTTCTCAAACTGGCAATGTTTATGGTTTTAAAGAGAATAATGAATTAAATAATATTGATGAAGCAGCTTTAAGTACATTTAAAAGAGCTTACAGTAAGTGTGTAGATGACAATGGGGACATAATTGAAGATAAGCTAGATGAATTAATTATTTACTTAACAAAATTCAAATAATGACAAATAAAAAAGAAAATACTCAAAGAGTTCTAGACAATCATGGTAATATTACTCAAAATGGAGATATTATTGAATTTAAAAATTCAAAAATTGAGAATATAAATAATATATTAATTCAAAACTTAGAAAAAGAAGTTGTTTTTAAATATAAAAGTAAAATATTAATAAATTCAGAAGAAATATTTTTAGAATTATTAAAATTAAATCATAATAACTTTAAAGTATGTATTATTTATAATGATACAATTTTAACTAAAAATTTAAATAACAATTATTTACATGAATCAAAGATATGTTTGCAATTAGAAAAAGAAATTATAAAAATTTTAAATAAATCTATAAACAATTCTTTAAAGGAAAAATATATAAAAGAATTTATATGTTTTGCATACAATTTTAATAAATTATTTGATTTATATTATGATTCAATTAAAAATCATAATATAAATCTTTTAAAATTATTTTTTGATTGTTATCCATATAATGGAGTAAATTGGAATTATACTAACTTAAGAATTTTTTTAAAAGAGCAACCATCCAATTTAATTATTGATAATATTACAAATATAGAAGAAATTTTCCAATTAGGATATGATGGATATTTTAGATACGAAGATGAAAAAGAATGGTCTAATGTTGAAGAGTATTATCATCACACAAGATATGAATATCTGTTAAAATTAAAAGAAGATGAAATTTTATCTTTAGAAATAGAAGGTTTAGAAGATTTTTTTGATTGTAAAAATAAAACTGCTCATAAAGATTGTAAAGAAAAATATGAATATAAATTATATGACCTTGAAATGAAAATCTTTGATTTTGAGCAAGATAGAAAATATTATGATAATAAAAAAGTATTTAAAGATGAAGAATCTCAACTTGAAAAAGATTTAGAAGAGTTAATGAAGAAAGGAATATAAAATAGTTTTCATCTAATGATGATATTAAACAAACATATAACGGTACTAGAAACGGTACTAAATATTTTAAATTACTATTTTATGGGATTTGTGCAAGCTTTTCGACTACGGCTAGGGCTACCATATCTTGGTTTATTAACATACCAAATAATCTGTAAAATCGATTCTATATTTTAAATCTTTTATCTAAACTGGTATTAGAATAAATATATAAAACCTACTCTAATAAATTATCTGTATTATTTATCATTATTAGCTCTTTTAAACTCCATAATAGCCCTATTTCTTGAATAGTTAATCCCTACAATTTGCCTTGGATAGTTTAAAAAAATATCTTCTTGAACACTATTTTCTGTATGTATAACTTTTGGTGATATATCTTTTAAATCTTTTAAAACAGTTTTTATAAAAATCGCATCTTTATCAAACTTTTTTGATTGTAAATATGGATTAAAAACTCTAAAATATGGAACTGCATCAACTCCTGTACTAGCAGCCCACTGCCAAGATCCTATATTTGAACTTGCTTCATAATCCAAAAGTTTCAAAGCAAAATACTCTTCACCTTTTCTCCAATCTATTAATAAATTTTTTGTCAAATATGAAGAGGTAACCATTCTTAAACGATTATGCATAAGTCCTGTTTGATTTAAATATCTCATACTAGCATCAATTATTGGAACACCCGTATTTCCTTCGCACCAATTTTTAAAATCATCTTCATTTTGATTCCAATTTACTTTAATTGAATTTAGATTTTCAAATTGTGATTTTGGGAAATGGTATAAAATATAGTTATAAAACTCTCTCCAAAATAGCTCTCTTATAAAAAAATCTATCTGCTTTTTTGGTACATTTAGCCTTTTTATTTTATTAAATAGTGTTCTAGCAGAAATAAGACCAAATCTTAAATGAACACTTAAATTTGAGCCAGCATCTAAATAAAAATAGTCCCTATTTTCTTGATAATTTTGGATTTTTATTAAAAAAATTTCTATTAAATCGTCTGCACTTTTATATAAAAAATCTGGTAAATCTTGCTTTTCAAATCCTAAATCATTTAAAGTAGGAATAAAACTATAATCAAACTTTGATTTTTTTAAATTTTGAGGAATTTCAAACTCTTTTATATTGTTTGAACTATGCAAAAATTCCAAAGAGTTATAAAAAGCTGTAAAGACCTTATATGGTGTTTTATCAGCTTTTAATACATCATTTGGATAGATTAAAAAAGAGTCCGTATATCTTTTTATTGGCAATATTTTCTCGCACTCTTCATCTCTTGTCTTTGCATAAATATCAAAATCTATTGAAGTTAAAACCTCATCAAACCCTTGATTTTTTAAATCAATAAAAACATCTTTGGGATTTGCATAAAAGATTGCTAAATCAAGTCCTATTTTTTGTAAATTATTTTTTAATTCCAAAACGCTTTTATATATAAAAGTTACTCTTTTATCATCTTTGGGAAGTTTATTTAATATATTTTTATCAAAAATAAATATAGGTAAAACTTCATCTTTTGCATTTGCTAAAATTTCACTATCAACTACTCTTAAATCTCTTCTAAACCATAAAACTTGCTTCATTGTGCTAAATTTTTCAAAGTTTCATCTATATTTTTGTATTTAAAATTAAATCCTAATTCAAGTAATCTTTTAGGAATTGCACTTTGTCCATCACTTAAAACTTTTGCACCCTCACCAAATATTAGTTTTAAAACAAACTCTGGAATAGGAAAAATTGTTGGTCTATTTAAAACTCTTCCTAATGTCTTTGTAAACTCTAAATTTGTTGTAGGAGTTGGAGCCGTACAATTAAATACTCCATCAAACTCTTTTTCTATTACAAAGCTATAAACTTGTATCAAATCTTCTATATGAATATATGAAAAGTGTTGTTTCCCACTTCCTATAATTCCACCAAGACCTAGTTTAAAAGGAGTTATCATCTTTTGAAATGCTCCACCATTTTTTCCTAAAACTATTCCAAATCTAAAAATAGCAACTTTTGTACTCTCACTTTTTGCTTTTTGTGCCTCTTTTTCCCAATTTTGACAAAGAGTTGATAAAAAGTCATTTGAGAAAGATCCATTTTCATCATATTTAGCTTTATTATCATAAATTCCAACAGCTGAAGTTGAGATAAAAAGTTTATCTCTCTTTTCAACTCTATTTAGAGATTCTACAAGTTTTTTTGTAGTATCAAGTCTGCTTGAAATCAAAAGTTTTTTATAACTTTCACTCCATCTATTTATTATATTTGCACCACTTAGATTTATAACAACATCACTAGAGTTTATAAGTTCATCTAGTTTTAAAGAGTTATTTAAAATATCTCTTTTTATTTGAACTACCTTATAGTTTTGTTTTGAAAAAAAATCTGTCAAACTTTGTCCAACAAACCCACTAGCACCAGAAATTGCAATAGTTTTCATATTTTATCCTTGTATAATTATTTTTACTGAAATCTTGTCGTTTTATAGCTTACTTTTAATTTATGTTTTGTAGCTCTTCCTTGAACTCTTTTTCTCCACATTTTAAAACTACTTCTTTTTAAAAGTTCTCTCATCATATTTTTAACTTCATTTTCAGTAAAACCATAAAGCTCTTTTATAATATCAAAAGAGACTCTATCTTGCCATGCCATTTCAACTAATCTATTTTTGTCACTTTCAGTAAAAATCAAATTAGTTTTTTTAACACCCTTCTTTTTATTTACATTAAACTCTCTAGCACTATCTTTTTGAAAATACATAAATTACTCCTGTATTGTATAAATAAGTTTTGACTTATCAAATCCCATATTTGTAATTTTTTCTAACAATTTGTTTAATACCTCATCACTAATAGTTTTCTCTCTAGATAGTATCCATAAGTACTCTTTAGATGGAGTTCCAATAATTGCATACTTATAATCTTTATCTAAATCTAAAATCCAATAATCTCCATAAAATGGTCTAAAAAAACTAACTTTTAATTTACTATTTGTATCATCAACACTATATGCAACTGCCTTTGCTTCTTTAAACTCATTTGTACTCATTTTTGTACAACTATTTATAACTTGGATTTTTTTATCATCTCTTAAAGAGTAATTTGCTTTTACATTTTTACAATCTTTTTGAAACTTATGCTCATATCTAGCAATCTCATACCAATCTCCAAGATATTTTTGTAAATCAACTTTTTTTACAGTTTGTAAATCTGTCTCTTGTTTCGTACTACAAGATACAAAAAGCATAGACAATAAAGCTACACAACAAAAACTAAATACTTTTTTCATGATTTTTCCTTATTTTAATTTTAAATCTTCATACATAGATTTCAAAGCTACTATAAAATTATAATTACTATTTAAAGCTTTTGCAACCCTATAATCTTTTATACCATGCTCTCTTGCTAATTCTCCATATTCTATCACTAATTCTCCTAAAGTTTCTGAATTATCAACGGTAAAAGATATAGGATAAATAATAACCTTTTCACCTAACTCTTTAATCTTATCTTCCATATATGGTTGTAACCATTTCATAGGACCTACTCTTGACTGATAAGCAACATCTATTTTTTTGAAATTTATATTTTCTCTTTTTAACTCATCTTTTACAAATTCAACATTTGCCAAAATATGTTTTTGATATAAATCACCCTTATCTATAACTCTTTGAGTCAATCCATGAGCTGAAAAAACTAATTCAAACTCTTCTGCGATATCATCTTTTAAAGTCTCTTTAATTCTATCAACTATTGCTTTGTTATAAAATATATTATCATAGTAATAATCAATAGTTTTTATTTTATTCTCAATTTTAAAACTCTTAGCACAAGATATAAAATCTTCAACAGAAGATAAAGTTGTAGTTCTTGAATAATGTGGATACATAGGTATTGCATAAATCTCATCATAATCTTTTACTTTTTCAATAACATCTTTTGCAAAAGGAGATGTATATCTCATATCATAAAAAACATCTGCATCTACAACTTTTTGTAATCTTCTTACTAATCTTTTGGTATATCCTACTATTGGAGAAACTCCACCTAATTGTCTATAATTCTCTTTTGCTACATTTAATCTTTTATATATTATTAATTTTGCTATTAAAGCTCTAATAGGTTGAGGAGCTCCTATAATATATTTATCATTAAACATATTTTTTAAAAATACTTTAACTTCATCAAGGTTATTTGGTCCACCCATATTCATTAAAACTATTGCTCTTTTCAAAATTTTTCCTAATTTTTATTGAAATTTATAATATATAAAAGATTTTTTGTAGCTATTTTTTGTTAGTTAATCTTTTATTTAAAAAATCAGGAATAAACTAACACATAAAGAGTACAAACAAACAGTTAAAATAAATAAAATCAACTTATGAAAATATTTATTCTATATCCAAATCAACTATTTAAGAATTTATCAATTTTTTTAGATAAAAAAGTGCTTTTGATAGAAGAACCACTATTCTTTACTCAATATGATTTCCATATTCAAAAGCTTGTTTTACATAGAGCATCTATGAAGTTTTATGAAAACTATTTAAAACAAAAAAATATCCTAGTAGAGTATTTTGAAAATGAGAGTTATCTTGAACTTTATAAAAACGAAGAGATTTTTGTATATGAACTTTTTGATAACTATTTAGAAAAAAAAGTTTATGAAAACTTTTTTAATATTACTACAATTAAAAATCCAAATTTTATAAATCCAAAAGACAAAAACAAGTTTTTACATAAATTTTATATAAATAGAAGAAAAGAGTTAAATATCTTTATGCAAAATGGCAAACCTCTTTTTGATAAATATAGCTTTGATGAGGATAATAGAAAAAAACTTCCAAAAGAGATTAAAATTCCCCCTACTTTAGCTTTTGAAAATGAGTTTGTAAAAGAGGCTTTGATTTACTGCAAAAAATTTAAGAGTGTTGGAATTTGTGAAAACTTTTATTATCCTACAACTTTTGAAGAAGCCTCTTTGCAACTAAACTACTTTTTAAAAGAGAAATTTGAGAATTTTGGCTTTTATCAAGATGCAATTAAAAAAGATACAAATCAATCTTTTTTATTTCACTCAAATATCTCTAGTAGTTTGAATATTGGTTTGATTGATTTAAATGAACTTATAATTAAAATTGTAAATTTTGAAGCACCTTATAATGCAAAAGAGGGTTTTATAAGACAAATTATTGCTTGGCGTGAGTTTATGCTAAGAGTTTATGAAGATGATGGAGTAATTTTACGAAATTCAAACTTTTTTAAGTTTTCAAATCCTATGCCAAAAAAGATACTTGAAGCTAAAAGTGGAATACAAATTCTTGATGATACCATCAAAAAACTGGAACTCACAGCTTATAATCACCATATAGAAAGACTTATGATTTTAGGAAATATTTTTTTACTACTTGAAATCAAACCAAATGAGGTTTACGAGTTTTTTATGAAAAACTACATTGATGCTTATGATTGGGTTATGGTTGGAAATGTTTATGGAATGAGTGGTTTTAGTGATGGTGGAAGTATAACTACAAAACCATATATATCAAGTTCAAACTATTTATTAAAAATGAGTGATTATAGTAAAAATGAGAGTTGGTGTGAAATTTTGGATGCACTTTATTGGAGATTTTTATATAAATACTATTTTAAGTTTGATAAAAATCCACGAATGAAGATGCAAATAGCACTTTTAAATAAAATGTCTAAAGAAAAGCTAGAAAATCATCTTTTAGTTGCACAAAAGTTTATAGATGAAATTTTTATTGCAAATTGACATATTTTTGGAAGAAAAAATTTATTTAAAGTAAAATTACAAAATGAAAAATGATATTTATGAAAAAATGGAAATTTTAGCAAATAGTGCAAAATATGATGTATCTTGCAGTTCAAGTGGAGTTGAAACTTCATACAAAAAAGGGGAACTTGGAGCAACTCACACAAGTGGAATTTGCCATACTTTTACACCTGATGGAAGATGTGTATCGCTTTTGAAAGTATTACTTACAAATATTTGTATTTATGATTGTGCTTATTGTATAAATCGTGTTTCAAATGATATTCCAAGAGCTGTTTTTTCTCCAAGAGAACTAGCAGACATCACAATCAATTTTTACAAAAGAAACTATATAGAAGGTCTATTTTTAAGCTCTGGAATCGTAAAAAACGAAGACCACACTATGACTTTGATTTTAAAAGCTTTGAAAATTTTGCGATATGAGTATAAATTTAATGGTTACATTCATATAAAATTAATTCCAGGTTGCTCTATGGAGTTGGTTGAAGAAATCGTTAAACTAGCAAATAGAGTAAGTTCAAATATAGAGCTTCCAAGTGATAAATCACTAAAACTTTTAGCACCAAATAAGACAAAAGAGAAGGTTTTACAACCACTAAAATTTGCACGAGATTTAAGCCTAGCAAAGGAGCAAAAACCAATAGGAATGAGCACTCAACTAATAGTTGGAGCAACACCTGAAAGTGATAGAGATATACTTAAACTTAGCTCTGCACTTTATGATAAAGCTTTATTAAAAAGGGTTTATTATAGTGCTTATATCCCTGTAAACAATGATAAAAATCTTCCATCAGTTGTTACAAAACCACCACTTTTAAGAGAGCATAGACTTTATCAAGCTGATTGGTTGCTTAGATTTTATGATTTTTCATGGGATGAGATAGTTACAGATGAGTTTCCAAATTTAGATGAGGAGCTAGACCCAAAAACATTTTGGGCATTAAATAACCTAAAATATTTTCCAATGGAGATAAACACAGCTTCAAAAGAGGAGCTTCTTAGAATCCCAGGAATTGGAGCAAGAGGAGTTATGAAGATTTTAAGTGCTAGAAGATTTAAGAAATTAAGCTTTGATGATCTGAAAAAACTAAAAATATCAATCAAAAAAACAAAATATTTTATCACTTGCAATAAAGATTTCCAAAGGCAAGTTCCATTTTACAAAGAGAGTCTAAAAATTGCACTTACAAAACCCGAACCAAAAAAATTAGTTCAACCATCACTTTTTGATTATAGCTCAATTACAGGTGAAATATGATTTTAGTTTATGATGGAACCTTTGAGGGGGTTTTATCTTTGGTTTATGAGGTTTATTATAAAAGATTAAATCCTATAAAAATATATAAAACTCTTCCAAATGAGATTTTATTTGAAGAGATTTTAGAAATAATTACTTTAAAAGATAATGCAATAAAAGTTTTAAATGCTATAAAAACAAAATTTCCAAAAGAGATTTTAGAGAAAATTTTAAATATTTTTATGTGTGATTCAAAAGATTTTGAAATGGCTCTTTTAGAGTATATTGTTATTGGTTTTAAAGATTCAAAACAGCTATACAATATAAACAACTCTTGCGTTTTTTATCTAAATAATCTTGAAAAAGAGTTGTTTAGAGTGACTCATAAATTAACTGGATTTATAAGATTTGAAGAGTTAGAAGATAAGACTTTGTACGCTAAAATTGAATCAAAATTTAATATTGTCTATTTTTTAGGAAAACACTTTTTAAAAAGATTCAACAATCAAAATTTCATAATCCACGACCTAAATAGAAAACTAGCTTTTGTAAAAATGCAAAATGATTACTCAATAAAAGAGGTTGCTTTTTTTGATGAACCAAATTACTCAAAAAGTGAAGAAAAATTTCAAAAGCTTTGGAAGAGCTTTTTTAGTAAAGTTACTATAAAGGAAAGAATAAATCCAAAACTTCAAAAACAAATGGTACCGCTTTTATATAGAACTTATATGAGTGAGTTTAAAAATTAATCTATTTAATAAACCAAACTCTTAAAAACCCAAAAGATACTAAAATCAAAGCGATATTTTTTAGATTTTCATCATAAAAAATCAAAAATATTCCAAATAGAATAAATGATAGAGATTTTAAGTGTGAGCCAAAATACTCTTTTAAATCTTTTTTTATAAACTCTAGTTGCTCTTTGTTTACTTGTACTTCAAGCTCACCTTTTGAACTTTTTGCAACTAGTTGTTTTAGATTTTTTATAAATTTAGGAAATGACTCTAACTCATCTAAAACTATTTGTGAAATTATAGTTTTAACTCCTAATGCTTTTGGAAGATTATCTTTTAAGATTGGTAAAATATCTTTTACACCATTGAAATTTTCTATATAAGTTGTTCCTAAACCCTCTATTATTGCACTAACTCTTAAAATATAAACAGCATCGCTTGGTAACTTAAAAGGTAAATCTCTTGTACTTTCTAAAACTTCAAATGCTAGTTTTTGCATAGATTCACTAGATAAATTATCGTTTGAAAAGATATCAAACATCTTTTGACTAAATTCAACCATCAAAGCTTCAGGTGCTTCATAGCTAATAGTTCCAAGTTTTTTGTTTGCTCTTACAAAAGTTTCAAAATCCCCTCTATTTGCACCATCAATTAGCTCAATTATCGCAACTCTTGAATCATTTGGTATATTTTTAACCATTCCAAAATCAAGTAAAATTAGCTCTCCATTTGCGTTTACAAGCAAGTTTCCAGGGTGTGGGTCTGCATGAAAATATCCATTTATTAACATCTGCTCTGTGTAGAAGTTTACAAGTTTTGAGATAATTTGTTTAAAATCAATATCATATTTTTCTAAAGAAGTTTTATCATCAAATCTAAAACCATCCATAAAACTCATCACAATAGCACTATTTGAGCAAAACTCTTCAAAAGGTTTTGGAAATAAAACTCCACTATCTTTATATGTAGCAGAGAACTTTTTTAAATTTTCAAGCTCAATTGTGAGGTTTGTCTCATCTTTTATCATAGATGAAAACTCATTTATAACAGCATCTATTGAATTTTTTGTGTAATATGAAAAAAGTGGTCTAAAAAGTTTGTTGAAGAAATTTAATATTTTTATATCAACTCTTACTTGTTTTTCAATATTTTTTCTTCTTAATTTAACTGCAACTTTTGTATCATCTTGCAACTGAGCAATATGAACTTGACCAATAGAAGCACTAGCAATTGGCTCATTTTCAAACTTTTTAAAACACTCTTGCTTGAAAGACTCTTTAAAAACATCTTCAAAATCAGCTTTAGACATTTTTGGAAGTTTATCGTGTAGCTCTTTTAACTCATCTAAATACTCTTTTGAAAAAAAATCGGATCTAGTTGCCAAAACTTGTGCAAGTTTTATAAAACTAGCTCCCAAATAAAATATTGTCTCTTTTAGTTTTTTTGGCTTTAAAGCTTTAAGGAACAAAAAACTATCCCTTTTTTTAATAAGTAAAAAAAGAGATAGTAAGAATCTAAATATTAAATAGACTCTAAAAGGTGAGAAAAGTTTAAGATAGATACAAAAAGTTTTTATTTTAAATCCTCTTTTAATTTCTCTAAGTCAGCTTTTGTAGCAACTCCTAGTTCATCTAAAACTTCTTTAAACATATCTTTTATCTTAGCTTTAATTCGCTCATCTTCATCTTTTCCTTTTTGCTCTAAAGATTCTAAAAAGCTCTTTGCATCGCTAGTTTTGATTTTTCCTTTCTCCTGTAGAGTCTTTAACTCCTCTTCAACTCGCTCTTTTAAAAGTAACGCTCCACCAAGTCCTGTAAATAAAATCTCTTTTAACATTTTTAACTCCTTAAAAATTAATTTTTCTAATTGGCTCCGAAGATGGCTTTGCAAAGTAGTAACCTTGAACCAATGAAGCACCATTTTGTTTTAAGTATAAATACTCCTCCTTAGTCTCAATTCCTTCTGCTAATACTGTAATATTATTCTCTTTTGCAATATTTACTATAGCTGTAAAAACAGATTGATTTGCTCTATTTTTATCAATATCTTTTATTATTTCTCTATCCACTTTTACAATATCAGGCAGAAGTTGAACAATCATATTTAAAGATGAGTATCCACTTCCAACATCATCTAATGCTACCATAAAACCTTTTGATTTATAAAAATTCAAAATATTTTTCAAGTGTTCAATATCTTCTATATTTTCACTCTCAACAACTTCAAATATTACATTTTTTGGATCAAACTCTAAAGAATTTGCCCATTTAACTGTTGATTGTAAACAGTGATTTGGATCGTAAATTGCTGTTGGAATAAAATTTATAAAAACCTTTGCTCTAATATTTTTAATAGCAGCAGTTTTTAGTGAACTCTCTCTACAAGCTCTATCTAAGTAAAACAGCATATCTCCATCTTTTGCCCAAGTAAAAAGTTTATCTGGATAAACTAATGTTCCATCCTCATTTACACCTCTTGCAAGAGTTTCATAACCATAAATTGTATTAGTTTTTACATCTAAAATTGGTTGAAAATGTGCTGTTAAACCACCTTTTGAGAGTAAAGATGATAACTCTTGAGCTGAAATTAAATTTTTGTATTTTTCCAAACTCTTTACATCTCTAATTTTTGAGTAATCGAGCTTTTCATTTTCACTTAAACTAAGAATATATATAGCTTCTCTTTCATGTTTTTTAAAAATATTTTTTGAAAGAAGATTACTTAAAAACTCAATAAAAGAAGAAGTTTTAACAACAACAGTCAAACTATCCTCTTTTAAATAATTAATACCGCTGTCATCTAAAAAATCTCTAAATTTTTTAGACAACTCAACAACCTCAAAACCAAAAATAAGACTAGATTCTCTATCTTTTATTATTGGTAAAGTTTGACACTTTATACAAGATGATGTAGGCATACTTACTCCTCTTTTTTTAAAATTTTAATAGAATTTAAAATTTTTGGTACTACTTTAATGCCAATTTATATACTTTTTTTATCTAAATACTCTCTAAACTCTTTTGCACCATCTTTTGAGCTTACAATAAACTCATCAACTCCACTAAAATATATCTCTAATTTTGATTGTTCTACACTTTTTATAGATTTTATCTTATCAACATTTACAATATAAGATCTGTGAACTCTAAAAAAATTTTTATCTTTTAATATATCTTCAATATCACCAATTTTCTTTTTTGCATAAACAAAGTTATCTTTTGTACGTATAATAATCTCATCTAAATCAGCTTTTATATAAAAAATATCATCTATCTCAACTAAATAGATTTTATCAGAAACCTTTCCTAAAATTTTTTTTGAACTATTAACTTTTTCCTCTTTATACAAAGATATTTTTTGTAAAGTTTTTTTTAGCTCAATATCTTCAACAGGTTTTAGCAAATACCCCATTCCACCTTTTTTAAAGGCATCCAAAGCATACTCTTCATAAGCAGTTTGAAACACTATAAAAGTTTTTGGTTCAATATTAAGTATTAGTTCAGCTAGTTCTAAACCACTAAAATTTGGCATAGAGATATCTAAAAAAGCAGCATCAAATTTTGTTTTTGAAATCTCTTTTATAGCTTCTAAAGGGTCATTAAATTCAACTATATCAAAAATATTGTTATCATTTAAAACTCTTTTTAATCTTGCAAGTGCCAAACTCTCATCATCTACTATTAATACCTTCAATTTTTATCCTTTAAAATAATAGAAAAAGCCATATTCTGCTCATCTGCAACATATTCAAGCTCTCCTATATTTAATATTTTTAATCTATTTTCTAAATTTGATAAACCTGTTTTAAACTTTATATTTGAACTCTTTTTACCGTCATTTGAAACTTTTATAATGTTTTTATCAAATTTTATATAAATATTTAACTCTTTTCCTAAATAACCATGTTTTATACCATTTTCAACTAAAAGTTGAATTGAAAATTTTGGTATTTTTACCAGTTTTAAATCTTTGTAATCATCTATGTGTAAAATTATCTTATTATCAAATCTTATATTTTCAATTCCAACATAAGTTTGCACCATTAAAATCTCATTTTCAAGTGTAACTAAACTCTCTTTATTTATTGCATTTCTTAAAAATTTCGATAGCTGTAAAACAGCATCTTCTGCCTTTTTTTTATCGCTATAGATTAGTTGTGAAACTGAGTTTAGGGCATTAAATAAAAAGTGTGGATTTAACTCATTTTCTAAAGATTTTAATTTTGACTCTAAAATCTCTTTTGCTATTTGACTGTTTTTATTTTTTAAAGATACAAATTGATGCAAAATCAAAGCTATTAGAAGTGTTAAAAAACCAACAACAACTGCAATACTAAACCAAAAAGAGCTTACTAAAAAAACAACTTCAAAATCACTATTATAATATATAAAAAAAGCAGATAAAAATCCTATAAATCCTGATAAAAAAGAGAAAAATAGACTTAAACTTGTCCAAAATTTTTTATCTATTTTTGGAAGAATATATCTATTTGAAGAGCTTATTAAAATCATTGCAAAAATAGCTATAAAAAAAGCTGTACTAATACTAAAAACAATTGTAGAGATTGTTTGTAAATTTTCATTTAAAAAATAGAAAATTAAAGATTGGAAAAAACCAAATAGTATTCCAATTATTAAAATATTTATCCAATCTTTTGATGATATTTTTAGTTCATCTTTTAGCATTTAAAACCTTTTTTATTTGTGGTATCTTATCTAAATTAAGTTTTGGTTTAAAACTTTAACTCCTAAAGCAACTCCTGGCCATCCTTGTCCTGCAAAAACGCTATCTCCAATATTGTACAAATTTTTAAAAGGTGTAATTGAGCTTGGAATTTTAAAAATATTTTTAAGATTTAAAGGTGTTGCTCCACAATTAAATCTATTTATATATCTTTTAAAAGTTTTACTTGTAGCACAAAATTCTATTTTAATATCCTCTTTTTTAATATCAGAAATATTTTTTAATAACTCATCTATTATAAAGTTTTTTGTAAGATCTTTTTTTGTCTCATACTCATCTTTTGAAAGATTACTCCAAAATAGAGCCTTTGTATGAGATGAAATTGTAACAGAGTAGCCATTTTTTGATAGTTTTTCATCATCTTTGTGGCTAAAAGATACAAAAAAACTTTTTGTTATTGTATTTGGAATGGTATCTTTTAATATAATTTGATAGTGATTTAAAAACTCTTTTTGTGAATCAATCTTTAAATAAATTACAAAAGCACTTTGATCATAAAACTCAAATTTTTTATAGTAATTTTTAATATCTTCATCTAAAAAAATTTCACTACACTCAAAAACAGGAGTATTTAAAACAACTTTTGAAGATAGATACTCATTTTTTGTAGAGATTAATCTATAAAAATCTCTCTCTTTTTTTATATATTTTATCTCTTCACTATTTTTTACATCTATATCTTTTAGCATATCATCAAACAGTTTTCCCATTCCACCATTTGCATAAAAAATCTTATGAAAAGGGTATGATAAAGCAATTGCAAAAGATAGAAGTGGAATATCTTTTGAACTTGATTGAAGAGTTATTTGAAGTTGAGCATCTATAAAATCTTCATACTCTTTTGAAATATCACCTAAAACCTCTTTTATAAAACTTTTGGCACTTTTAAACATCAAAAATTTATACTCTTTGAAAAGTATCTCAATTGTTTTTAGAGTTTTTAGGTATGAATTTAAGCTATATTTTGCAAAATATATATCTTTTAATCTCCAAAATCTCTCATCAATATCTTTTAAAGTTTGCCAAAAATATCTATTGTTTTTATGGTAAAAAACAGTATCTAAACTATCCATAAACTCTTCAAAATCTGTTTTTCTATCTATAGATTTTCCATTTATAATAGTTCTATAAGCATAAGAACTCTCTATTAAATCAGGAACAAAATTTGCTTCATCAAATATATCTTTTATTATATGATTATTTTCATAGCCTACAAAAGTTGTAGCTCCACTATTAAAATAATTTCCAAATCTTTTAAATGTAGATGCCGTCCCTCCTAAATTTTTATCTTTTTCAAATAAGACCAGCTGTTTATCTTTATTTAAAATAGATATTAAACTTCCACCTATTCCACTTCCAATAACAGCTAAATCGATTTTTTTCATTTAAAGCTCTTCAAATCACTTCTAAGTGCTAGTTTTGATGGGTATGGATTTAAAAAATGTTGATTTTTTAAATAAGTTATATCAAATCTATTTATATAAATATTAAATATCTTAATTACACTAATCAGTGGAATTACCCTATTTTTAAAATCATACATACTTTCTAAAATATCAACTTTTTCCTCTTTTGTTATATGTTTTTTAAAATAACCAAAAATATGAAGTAAAATATTATAAGTTTTATTCAGAGTTGATTTTGTCTCAATTGCTTTTAAAAACTCAAGTTCATACTCTTTATATAGCTCTTCAATATCTTTTTTTTCACTATTTGCAACAATTTTTCCTAAAATTTTATATGAATTTTGTGATTTTGAGTATATTAAATATTTATAGGATGTGTGAAACTCAACTAAGTTTGAAATTTTTTTCTCTTTTTTTAGTAACTCTTTCAAGCTTGCATAAGAGTAAACTTGCATTAAAAAGTTTTCTCTAAGCCAAGCATCATTTAATCTACCCTCTTCTTCAATTGGTAAATTTGGCAACATTTGTTTTAATTTTTTTGCAAAAACACCAACTCCATTTTTAATTGATGGAGCATTTAAAGGTTGATAAACTTTAACTCTTTCCATTCCGCATGAAGGTGATGCTGATTTTAAAACAAATCCACACAAATCATCATTGCAAGCTTTTAAAGCCATCTTTTCACAAGCATCATCTAGTATAGGCGTTACATCTTTTGGCTCTTTTGTAGATGTAAATATTTTAACTTCTCCATCTATAGAAACTTGTCTAATAGCTTCTCTAGGAGCACTCCAAATAGAGTTCTCAGGACAATACGGTAAAAGAGTAAAATAATCTTTTAAACTATTAAATACAAAATCATCTTTTGCACCATGACCATCATATCTACACATATTTCCTAACAAACAAGATGAAACTCCTAAAATCATAGTAAAGCCTTTTTTTATTTTATTTTATAATATAAAAAAGCTTTTTTGTATAGTTATTTTATAAGTTTATAGTACTTTTAATAGTGTTATCTTCAAATATAGTAAATTATGCAATACTAGGAATCATAAAATCAGATTTTTTAATAAGCTTTGAAGATCTTTTTGAAAATTCATTTTCTAGTTTTACTCTATTTTTTGATACATACTCCAAAACAAGTGGTTCTTGTTTTTGAATAAGATTTAAAATAGCAAGCTTCATTGATGTATAAAAATCATCATCTTTATAAATTTTTTCTGCAATATTCTCTATTGAAATTTTATTTTGGTTTTCATTAAAGCTATTTTCCAAAAGTTCTAAAACTTTTTTAGCTACCTTATAATTTGTTATATGTCTTAAAAATTTATAAAACTTAATTGCTAAGTCAAAAAGATAGTCTTGATTACCAATCTCTTCTATTTTAGAAATTTTACCTTTATTCAAATACTCAATTAAATCCTCATCACTAAAAGCATACTCTAAAAGTGAAATTATCTTTCTTTTATCATGCTTTTTCCATTTATAATAAGTAGGTGCTGAAAATTGAAAAAGATTTATCATTATCATCTCTCTTGTCATATCTTACCTTTAAAAATTTTTTACCATTATATACTTATATAAATAATGGTTTGATAAAAATGTATAAATAACAAAAGAGTTTAACTATTTACCAAACTCATTCCTAAATATGTGTTGTATGCGATATAACAAAGAATTAAAATTGTTCCTTCAACTCTATTTATTCTTCCATCTCTTCCTCTAAAGCCATAAGCCATAGCAAAAAGAGCAATTGTTAAAAGAAGCATAACTATCCAATCTCTTTTTAAAACTTCAAGTGGAATATTATTCAT
>Ga0265294_10000768_pt1 | contig 43332 bp, 35 predicted proteins | sample MunlanPumphouse3_FD_192504 | JGI IMG/M metagenome (GOLD analysis project Ga0265294, IMG submission 192504) | Groundwater microbial communities from a municipal landfill in Southern Ontario, Canada - Pumphouse #3 | ecosystem: Environmental > Aquatic > Deep subsurface > Groundwater | place... | reverse complement strand
TTTATTTTTGTTACCTGATTCTTTGATGAATGGGATGTTGTTGAAGGGATAGCAAGAGAGCCGATGAAAAAACCTCAAAATAATAATAAGTAGTACAGTATGAGCAAACAGAGAGAAAAACTTTTCACGGATTTTCCCCCGGTTACCACCGAAGAGTGGCTGAATGTTGTCACCAAAGACCTGAAAGGTGCCGATTTTCGGAAAAGACTGGTGTGGAGAACCAATGAAGGGTTTCATGTGAATCCTTTTTATCGTGCGGAGGATGTAGAAGGAATGCCTGCGCTGGAAAATCTGCCGGGTCAGTTCCCCTACCTGCGTAGTACGAGGAAGGAGAATGTATGGTATGTCCGTCAGGATATTGACGTGAATGATTTTGCCGAAGCCAATCAAAAAGCTGTGGCGCTGCTGAACAGAGGGATTACCTCTTTGGGATTTTATCTGCCTGATGAGGAGCTTACCGCGGACAACATCGCGATGTTGCTCAACGGCATCGCCCCCGACAAGGTGGAGTTGAACTTCAACACCTGCATTTTCCACATCCGTAAGCTTGCCAGGCTGGTGGTCGACTATGTGACGGCGCAGAATGTGAATGTGATGGAGTGCTTGGGTGCTATTGAGTTTGATCCCTTCAGAAAGATCCAGAAGCTGGGTGTGGACGAACCTGACTGGGCGGAACTGGCGGTGGAGATGGTGCAGATCACTGCAGCGCTGCCTTGTTATCGGGCCATCACTGTCACCGGTGACCAGCTGAACAACGCCGGTGCCTTTGCCTATCAGGAGCTGGGCTACAGCCTCTCTTACGGCAACCAGGTGCTCTCGAAGCTGGTCGAAAAAGGAATAGACCTTTCTCTGGCCGCCAAGAAGATCAAGTTTGAGCTGGGCGTCGGATCGAATTACTTTATGGAGATCGCCAAATTCCGTGCCGCACGCTGGCTGTGGGCTGAGATCGTGAATGCCTACAGACCACCCTGTACCCATGACTGCGACAACAAAGCGGAGGACGGCACCTGTCGATGTGCCGCCAAGATGAATATACATGCCACCACTTCACGTTTCAACCAGTCGCTTTACGACCCTTACGTGAACTTGCTGCGTACACAGACAGAGACCATGTCGGCCATCATCGGTGCGGTTGATTCAATCACGGTACGTCCTTTCGACGAAGCGTTCGAGACACCCACTGCCTTTGCCGAGCGCATCGCCGTGAACCAGCAGTTGCTGCTCAAGGAGGAGTCGCATTTCGACAAGGTGACGGATCCTTCATCCGGCTCCTATTACATTGAGACGCTCACCTCCTCGCTAGCAGAGCAGGCTTGGAAGTTGTTCCTCGAAACCGAAGAAGAAGGCTTCTACGCTGCGCTCAAGACGGGGAGCGTGCAGGATGCCGTTAATGCGTCGGCCGACGCCCGGTTGCATGCGGTTGCCAACCGTAAGGAGATTCTGGTTGGCACCAACCAGTATCCCAACTTCGGTGAGACGATGTCTGCCAAAATAATGGAGGTCCGCGGTGAGGAATACGGCTGTGGAGCCGATGAAGGAACAAGCCCGCTGAAAAAACTCAACACCCGCCGGTTGGCTGACCCCTTCAACGAGCTGCGTCTGGCCACCGAACGGAGCGGTAAAACGCCGAGGGTGTTTATGCTCACCATCGGCAACCTGGCCATGCGACTGGCTCGCTCACAGTTTTCCGCCAACTTCTTCGCCTGTGCCGGTTATGAGCTGATCAACAACCTCGGTTTTACCAGTGTGGCCGAAGGGGTGCAGGCAGCCCGCGAACAAAACGCCGATGTGGTGGTGCTCTGCTCCAGCGATGAGGAGTATGTGACTGTTGCACCGGAGGCGTTTGATTTGCTCAGAGACGGCCGAGAACTGTTCGTGGTGGCAGGTGCTCCCGCCTGTATGGATGACCTGAAAGCTCATGGCATTGAATATTTTATCCATGTGCGCAGCAATGTGCTGGAGACATTGAAGATGTTTAATGAGAAACTTTTGTAAATCAGAACAGACAACGATACAGTTTATGAAACCAAATTTTAAAGATATTGATATTCAGTCGGACGGCTTTACGGCCGTCGACGTAAAGGAATGGGCCGGGAAGAATGAGATCAAAGCCGACTGGCTGACACCCGAACAGATTCCCGTAAAGCCGGTCTATACGAAGGAGGACCTCGAAGGCATGGAGCATCTCAACTATGCTGCCGGCATCGCTCCCTATCTGCGTGGGCCCTATTCCACCATGTATGTGATGCGTCCATGGACCATTCGTCAGTATGCCGGCTTCTCCACCGCCGAAGAGTCGAACGCCTTCTATCGCCGCAACCTGGCATCGGGCCAGAAAGGACTCTCGGTAGCCTTCGACCTGCCCACGCACCGTGGCTATGACGCCGACAACGAACGGGTGGTGGGTGACGTAGGAAAAGCCGGGGTCTCCATCTGTTCGGTGGAGGACATGAAGGTTCTCTTCGACGGGATTCCCCTCAACAAGATGTCGGTATCGATGACCATGAATGGCGCCGTACTGCCTATCCTGGCATTTTATATCGTGGCGGCACAGGAGCAGGGAGCAAAGCTCGAAGAGATGGCAGGTACCATCCAGAACGACATCCTCAAGGAGTTTATGGTGCGCAACACCTACATCTATCCGCCGAAGTTCTCGATGAAGATCATTGCCGACATCTTCGAGTTTACTTCGCAGAAGATGCCCAAGTTTAACTCCATCTCTATCTCCGGCTATCATATGCAGGAGGCTGGGGCTACTGCCGACATTGAGTTGGCTTACACCCTGGCTGACGGGATTGAATACTTGCGCGCCGGAATCAATGCCGGTATCGACGTGGATGCCTTTGCACCCCGCCTCTCCTTCTTTTGGGCCATCGGCATGAACCATTTCATGGAGATCGCCAAGATGCGGGCAGCACGTCTGCTCTGGGCTAAGATCGTCAAGAGCTTTGGGGCGAAGAACCCCAAGTCGATGGCTCTGCGTACTCACTCGCAGACCTCCGGTTGGTCGCTTACCGAGCAGGATCCGTTTAACAACGTGGGGCGTACCTGCGTGGAGGCGATGGCTGCCGCACTGGGACATACGCAGTCGCTCCATACCAACGCGCTGGATGAGGCGATTGCACTGCCGACCGACTTCTCGGCACGCATTGCCCGCAATACGCAGATCTATATCCAGGAGGAGACACTGATCACCCGTCAGGTGGATCCCTGGGCCGGCTCCTATTATGTGGAATCACTCACCCAGGAGCTGGTAGACAAGGCTTGGGAGCATATCCAGGAGATCGAAAAGCTGGGCGGTATGGCCAAGGCGATCGAGACCGGCATTCCCAAGATGCGTATCGAGGAGGCTTCTGCCCGCACGCAGGCTCGTATCGACTCTGGCGTGCAGACCATCATCGGGGTGAACCGTTATCGCCTCGACAAGGAGGACCCGATCGATATCCTGGATATCGACAACACCGAAGTACGCAAGCAGCAGGTGGAACGGCTCAACAGCCTCCGGGCAGGTCGCGACAACGCTGCGGTACAACAAGCGCTCGATGCCATCACCCGCTGTGTGGAGAGCGGTGAGGGCAACCTGCTGGAGCTCTCCGTTGAGGCGGCACGCGTGCGTGCCACATTGGGTGAGATCTCCGATGCATGTGAGAAAATAGTAGGAAGGTATAACGCCGTAATCAGAACAATCGCAGGAGTGTATTCATCAGAATCAAAAGCAGATGCCACGCTCGAACAGGCGCGTGCGCTGACCGACCAGTTCGCCCGCAAGGAAGGGCGTAGACCCAGAATCATGGTGGCCAAGATGGGCCAGGACGGACACGACCGCGGCGCCAAGGTGGTGGCCACCGGTTATGCCGACTGTGGCTTCGACGTGGATATGGGCCCTCTTTTCCAGACTCCCGCCGAGGCAGCCCGCCAGGCGGTGGAAAATGATGTACATGTGCTGGGGGTGTCTTCCCTTGCGGCTGGTCATAAGACGCTCGTGCCGCAGGTGATAGAGGAGCTGCAACGGCTCGGACGGCCCGATATCGTAGTGATTGCCGGTGGGGTGATTCCCGCACAGGACTATGACTTCCTCTACAAGGCTGGTGTGGCTGCCATCTTCGGCCCCGGCAGCTCGGTGACCAAGTCGGCCTGTGAAATCATGCACATCCTGATGGGTGAGCAATAGGGCACACCTTTTTTTAGCGTGAAATGATCCGCTGCGGATCCGCTCTTCGGAGAGCCGGATTCCGGGCGGATTTTTTTGTAACCAAACGAAGATAAAGAATGTCATATTACCAAATTGAATATTTGGGCGAATATGAAATGTTTCGTGCATATCCTTCTTTCTTTTTTTTGGATGCCCCTGCATGCACAAATTGCCGGCATTGTGACCGATGCTGACGGTCATCCGATTGAGTTTGCCAATGTAGCGCTCTATACTGTTTCCGACTCCGCACTGATTGCGGGAACCCTTACCGATCAGAAGGGACAGTTTATGCTCAGCTCTGACTACAGCAGCGATGTCTTTCTCAAAGTCTCCCTGATCGGGTATGAAACAAAGGTCGTGGAGGCGGTGAATGACCAGCAGATTACGTTGCTTCCCGAATCTACCGTGCTGGGAGAAGTGGTGGTCACCGGGGATCTTCCCCGGATACGGGTGCGCAATGATGCACTGGTGGCTTCGGTGGAAAACACTGTGCTCAGCAGGGCTGGCACCGCCAATGATGTTCTGAAGCGGCTCCCCGCGGTGACGGGCGATAACGGGGTATTTGAGATATTCGGGAAGGGTACCGCTAAAATATTGATCAACAACCGGGAGATGCGCGATGAGTCGGAGCTTGACCGGATCAGCTCATCTGATATCCGGGAGGTGGAGATTGTCTACAACCCAGGGGCTCGTTACGATGCCTCGGTGAAGGCGATCATTCGCATTCACACTATACGCAAGTTGGGTGACGGCTTCGGTTTCGACTTTCGCTCCACTTACCTGCAGATGGAAAATGCCGACCTGCGGCAGCAGCTCAACCTCAACTACCGCGACAACGGTTGGGATCTCTTCGGTACCCTCAAGTATGAGCGATATGTGCATCTGATGAAGAGCGTTATACGGCAGGCTACCTGCGTCGACACTCTCTGGACACAGGAGAATCAGCTCAGGGTGGAGGGTCTCTCCAACCCCTTCACCGCTGTGGCAGGCATCCACCACGAGTTCTCCCCCAGGCACCAGGTTGGGATGAAGTGCACCCTGACTACCTTTCTCGGAGTGAATAGGGATATTGTCCATACTGCCAGTGATGTATATGCCAACGGCACTTTTTACGACCGGTGGGTGAGTCGTGATCACCAACAAAAGGAGTTTCGCCCCCGCTACAGGATCAATGGTTATTACTGTGGCACCTTCGGCAGGCTGAAGGTCGATTTTAACGGTGATCTGTACCACAGCAGTCAGACCACACGTTCTGATATCACCGAGAGCAGTGAACAGTATGACGACCGCTTCATCCACTCCGACAACCGGATTCTCAACCGGCTGATCGCTACCCGCACCCTATTCTCTTATCCGCTCCTGGGCGGTACACTCTCGGTGGGAAACGAATTTACTCATACGAGGCGGAAGGACGACTACCAGACCGGTAATCCGATAATTCCCTCAACCCGTACGGCCATCCATGACCAAAACCTCTCCTTCTTTGCCGAGTATAGCCGCTCCACCCCGATCGGGCAGATCACGGCAGGCCTTCGATACGAAGATCTGCACTGGAATTATCTGAATGACGGGGAGCGAAACGATACACAGAGCAGGAGCTACACACAGTGGTTTCCCGGATTCACATGCAGCAACACTTTTGGCAGGGTGAAGCTACAAATAAGCTATTCGGTAAAAACTGTCCGTCCGGCTTATTGGCAAATGGGAAGCAATATATTCTACGTCAACCGTTTCTCCATGCAAACCGGAAACCCCTTTCTGAAACCCGCTACCCGGCACGATGTCTCGCTCATAGGTTCCTGGCGGTTTCTGCAGCTGGCGGTCTCTTGCAGTCAGGAGAAGAACCTCATCATCCAGTGGGCGGAACAGATGGAAGAGCACCCGGCAGTCACACGGCTGTCGAATATCAACCTCAGTCAGATGCCAAGCCTCTCTGCCTTTCTCACCGTCTCGCCTAAAGTGGGGATATGGAGTCCCCAGGTCAGCGTTGGGTTCAATACCCAATGGCTCGACATGGAGATACGCGGTGAACAGGTACGCATGAACCATCCTATGCCCATCGCCTCGCTTAACAATTCTTTCTCGTTGCCCAAAGGATGGCTGCTTACGGTTGACGGACGTTACCAGGGAAAGGGATTCCACCAAAATTTTCGTACTACAGCGAATCAGTTTCTGCTCAATGCCGGCCTCACCAAATCGTTTTTTGAAGAGCGGCTCTCTCTCACCCTCAAGGGACGCGATCTCTTTCACGGTGAGCAGATGGGCTTCTACGGCTACTACGACCGACTCGATATCTATCAGTTCTCAAAATGGGATACCCGTGCGCTGGAACTTACGGTGCGGTATACGTTTAACAAGGCAGTTAACAGGTATCAGGGCAAAGGAGCCGGCGATAGGGAGATCAGCAGGTTCAACTGATCTCGCCGCCCGACAGTCTGTGATGAAACCGGTTACAGCTTGCCGCCGCCGCGTGCGCTCACATGCTCAAACACCGGCTTGATGTTGAAATAGACCCGCTCCACACCGAAGCGGTTTTGTCCCAGTGAGAGGAAATTGACCTTGTTTCCTTTGAGAATCTTGTCTTCACCGCCGAAAGAGAACCCCAGAAAGGGGAGGATGTCATATTCATGGGCCACCTTGATCACATAAAAGGGAGTCTTCTCCGACATGCCGTCACCCGTGCCGATGATGGCATCCTGCACAATGCGTCTTTTGCGGACTACTCTCTTGTAAGCTTCGCTGTCGTTTTGCTGGGCATAGACCAGCAGCCGGGCGTTGAGCGCCCGCAGGTTGAACGGATCCTCCTTCAACAGGGCTTCGCTGTATTGGAGAATAGCGGCATAATCGTCAGTCGAAAACGATTGACTGTCCAGTACATCCGCTAGCCGTTTGTTGTAGCTTGAGGTATCGGTAGGCAGGTAGTCCGGCTGATAGACATACCCGAAGTAGAGGTGTCTTCCCTCCTCCGGAGTCATTGTGGCTGCGCCATTCAGATATTTTTCCAGTAGTTTCGGATAGTAGTAGGAGGAAGTGGGTTCCTTCACATTCCTCTCGATCTGTCGGTAATCGGGAGCCTTAAAAAAATCCTCATCCTGTGTATATCCCGGAAGGATGGTCAGGGCGAACAGAGCGATCAGTAGGGTAATTTTTTGCATATCCGTGTGTATTAATTGTGATGGGCAAATGTATCGTCATATTTTGATCCCGCCAAGAATTGAAAACTAAGAAACCTTAATTTCCGATCCGTTGAGGGGGAACCGGTTACTGTTTCCCCGATACGGTTACCTCTTTGCTGATCTTCGAGATCAGCCCTTGTAACACGCTTCCCGGACCTAGCTCCACAAACTCCCCGGCACCGTCGGCGATCATCTGGCGTACCGACTGTGTCCACTTCACCGGTGATGTGAGTTGAGCGATCAGGTTCTCTTTGATCACCCGCGGATGGGTCTCCCCCCGTGTGGATACATTTTGGTAGACGGGGCAGACGGGAGTCGAGATCTTCGTGCCCTCGATCGCTTCCATCAGCTCCAGCCTGGCAGGCTCCATCAGCGGTGAGTGAAAAGCACCGCCTACTTTTAGTATCAGGGCACGCTTGGCACCCGCTTCTTTCATCTTTTCGCACGCCTGTTCCACTCCGTTCAGGCTGCCGGAGATCACGATCTGTCCCGGACAGTTATAATTGGCAGGTACCACCACCTCGTCGATGGAAGCGCAGATCTCCTCTACCTTCTCATCCGGCAGCGCCAGCACGGCAGCCATGGTCGATGGCTTCACCTCACAGGCTTTCTGCATGGCGAGTGCCCGCTTGTAGACCAGCCTAAGGCCGTCTTCAAAGGTAAGGGCACCGGCAGCCACCAGTGCGGAGAACTCACCCAGTGAGTGTCCGGCGGTCATGTCGGGACGAAATGTTTCTCCCAGCGTTTTGGCCAGGATCACCGAATGGAGGAAGATGGCTGGCTGCGTCACCTTTGTCTGTCGCAGATCCTCGTCGGTGCCTTCGAACATCAGGTCGGTGATGCGGAATCCCAGGATCTCGTTTGCTTTTTCAAACAACTCTTTTGCAAGAGGAGAGGTCTCGTACAACTCTTTGCCCATGCCCACAAACTGGGCTCCCTGACCGGGAAAAACATATGCTTTCTTCATACTTTTGAATATTCTATATTGGTTGATTAAAATTTGAACATTGAAATAACAAGTAAATCCTCCAACGGTTCATTGTGATTAGCTGTCAGCGGTCTGCTGATTGCTGACAACTGACAACTGACTGCCAACAGCTTATTTGCTTTTCTCACGAATCTCCACGCGCCGGATCTTTCCGCTGATGGTCTTCGGCAGCTCGCTCACGAACTCAATGATGCGGGGATATTTGTAAGGAGCCGTCACCTGTTTCACATGCTCCTGGATCTCATGTGCCAGCTCTTCGCCGGCTTTCTCCCGGTACTCTGTCCCCAGCACAATGGTCGCCTTGATCACCTGTCCGCGTATTTCATCGGGCACACCGGTAATGGCACACTCCACCACGGCAGGGTGGGTCATCACGGCGCTCTCCACCTCGAAGGGGCCGATGCGGTAGCCGGAGCTCTTGATCACATCGTCGGTACGTCCCACAAACCAGTAATAGCCGTCTTCATCGCGCCATGCCATATCGCCGGTATGGTAGAGGTTGTCGGCATAGACCTTTTCCGTCAGTGCCTTGTCGCGGTAATAACCCATGAACAGGCCAAGAGGACGCTTTTTGTCGGTGTGGAAAACGATCTCACCCTGTTCCCCGTCTTCGGCCGAACGGCCGTCGCTGGTGATCAGGTCCATCTTATAGAGGGGGTTGGGCATACCCATCGATCCCGGCTTGGGCTTCAGCCAGGGGAAGGTGATGATGGTCGGTGCCGTTTCGGTCTGACCGAACGCCTCCATCATTTTGATGCCGGTTTGCCGGTAGAACCGCTCATAGACCGACGGGTTGAGGGGTTCGCCGGCGGTGGTGCAATACTCCAGGGAGGAGAGGTCGTATTTCGACAGATCTTCCCGGATCAGAAAGCGGAAGATGGTAGGGGGGGCACAGAAGGAGGTCACCCGGTAGGTGGAGATCATACGGAGCAGATCCTTCGGTTGGAAGCGCCCTTCAAAATCGTAGACGAAGACGGCTGCCCCAATGATCCACTGGCCGTAGAGCTTGCCCCATACCGCTTTGGCCCATCCGGTTTCGGCTACGGTGAGGTGGAGGCTCTTCTCATGCAGGTGATGCCAGTATTTGGCCGTGGTGATGTGCGCGAGCGGGTAGGTGAAGTCGTGAAGTACCATTTTGGGTTGCCCCGTGGTGCCGGAGGTGAAGTAGAGGAGCATGATGTCCTCGTTACGGTTCACATGTTTCGGCCTGATAAAGGGTGCCGCCTCATTCACCCCGCGGTGAAAATCGATCCACCCTTCGGGGATATTGTCTCCTACCAGGATGCGGTGCCGTATCGAGGGAGATTGTTTCATGGCCTGGTTCACATGGCCGATCAGGGTTTCGTCCTCCGTGGCGATGATCGCCTTGATGTCGGCCGCATTGTTGCGGTAGACGATATCCTTGTCGGTAAGCAGGTGGGTAGCCGGAATGGCTACAGCCCCGAGCTTATGCAGTGCCAGGATGGTCTGCCAGAACTCGATATTTCGTTTGAGAATCAGCATTACCATATTCCCCTTGCCGATGCCCAGCGACTGGAGCCAGGAGGCTGTCCGGTCGGAAAGATCTTTCAGTTCCCCGAAGGTGAGATCGCGGTGTGCACCCTTGTCGTTGGTCCAGCAGAGTGCCCGCTTATCGGGATGGGTCCTGGCCCATTCATCTGCTACGTCGTAGGCGAAGTTGAATTGCCGGGGTACAATGATTTCATAGTTCTCCGTAAAATCTTGATGAGATTTGAATGTTGTTTGCTTTACAAATTTTTCTATCATGATAACCTATAGTCAATGATTTGCTTTTGTTCAGGGATAGAGGATCACGGCGAGGAATTTCACCGGCTTGTCGTTTCGTGCCTTCATCCCGTGTGGCAGGGAGGAATCGAAGTAGATGCTGTCTCCCTCATTGAGGATCAGCTCCTTGCCGTTGATGTCGATGGCCATGCTTCCCTCGAGGATCATATTGAATTCCTGGCCTGCATGGATGCTTTGGTTGAATTCTGTGTGTATTGGTTTGGGTTCAACGGTCACCACGAACACTTCCGCCACATTGTTGGTAAAGCCTGCCGTGAGTGACTGGTACTTGTACGCAGAGACACGTTCCACACTCATCCCCTTGTCTTTGCGGGTGATGAAGTAGGAGTTCATTTTTGGTTCCGTGCCGAACATCAGGGTGGCCAGATCTACGTTGAATTCCCTTTCGATGCGTTGCAGAAAGGAGAGCGAGATATCTTTTTTGCCTGTTTCATACTGTAGATATTCATCAGTGTTTGTTTCCAGCTTATGAGCCATTTCCGAGGGGGAGAGGTCGAGTGCTTCCCTCAGCCCTTTGATCCGTTCTCCTATTTGTATTAAGTCTGTTGCCATGATGGGTTGTATTTGAGTGATTTTGAATTGATTACCTGCACAAAAGAATGATTTATACGAACATAAAAAGGCTCAGTGCCATGATGGCCATTCCTGTGATCAGTCCGATAATGGAGAGATGGTGTTTGCCGTACTTCTCCGCACTGGGTAACAGCTCATCGAGCGAGATATAGATCATGATACCCGCTACGGCGGCCAGTATGAAGGCATTGAGTGTTGGGCTCCAGAAGGGCAGGAGGAACCAGAAGGCGATCAGCGCACCCAGCGGCTCTGCCAGGCCAGATGCAAAGGAGAGCCAGAAGGCTTTCTTCCTGTTGCCCGTAGCATGATAGACGGGCACCGCCACGGCGATTCCTTCGGGGATATTGTGAATGGCGATGGCTACCGTGATGGGGATGGCTACCTTGAGGGTGGTCAGTGCCGACATAAAGGTGGCGATTCCTTCCGGAAAGTTATGGATGGCGATGGTGATGGCGGTGATGATGCCGGTTTGTTTCAGGCGGCTGTTGGTTTTCATCTCCTCCACGCCGTGCATCTCGTGTGGGTTCCTCGATTCCGGCACCAGAAAGTCAATGAGGGCGATCAGGGCGATACCTCCGAAAAAGCCGAGCATCAGGTACAACATTCCGGTTTTTTCGCCAAATTTGGCCGTCAGTAATGCTACGGACTGCGGCATCATCTCCATAAAGGAGACGTAGATCATTACACCGGCAGAGAGGCCGAGGGACAGACTCAGAAAATTGGTGTTGGTGCGTTTGGCCAGGAAAGCGATCAGGCTTCCGATGCCGGTGGAGAGTCCCGCAAACAGCGTCAGCAGAAAAGCAAAAAGAATAGCGTGAGGGCCCATTAGTCAACAGTGATGATGGTTTGCATGATTGCCTGATGGAGAGGCCCGTTGGAAGCCACCATCTCTTTTCCGAAAAGATAATCCTGCCCGCCGCTGAAGTCGCTGCACCGGCCGCCGGCACACTGCAAGATGAATGAGGCTGCGGCTACATCCCAGGGCGACAGGCCTGAATGGAAGTAGCCGTCGCTGATGCCTGCCGCTACATAACAGATCTCCAGTGCAGCCGAGCCCTTGATGCGGAAGCTGCAGTCGCGGAATTGTTTCATCGCATTGCCCAGGATTGCTTCACCTTTGCTGTCAAGACGGTAAGGAATGCCAAAACCGATGTACGCATTCCTGAGGGTTGCCTGTGTGCTTACCTGCAGTCGATTCCCGTTCAGTAGAGCATCTCCTTCTTTCGTGGCGACAAACATCTGTTTTGCCACCGGGTCGAACACCACCCCCAGCACGATCCTCTTTTCTTGCATCAGGGCGATGCTGACGGAATAGGGTCTGTCTCCGTGCACATAGTTGGTGGTGCCGTCGAGGGGATCGATGATCCAGGTATATTCGCGCGGTTCAAACGCCACGGTCTCCTCCTCTGTCAGAAAGCCCGCCTGCGGAAGGATCTGCCTGAGTCCTTCCACCAGCCTCTTCTCTGCTTCCTTATCGATATAGGTGACATAATTGCGTGTGCCTTTGAGCTCGATCTCCTGTCTCTTCAGAGAGTGTTGCTCACCGGTCAGATAATCACCCGTTGCGCGTGCAAGCGTCATCACTTCTTCAGCTGTTTTCTTCCAATTCTTCATTTCTTTTGTTCTTTCTGATTGATCTTTTGCTTCCGAATGTATGCTATTTGTCCGGGTACAGGGAATTCCACCAGCGGGCATCTCCCTTCAGCCATTTGGTAAACCATGCATAGATGGTGTTGTTCCAGGCGATTCGCTTCTGATAATCGTAAATGGCATGGTTCTCACCTGCCACCTGTATAAATTCTACCGGCTTGTTCAGCAGCTTCAGTGCGGTATACATCTGAATGCTCTCCCCGATGGGTACGTTGGTGTCGGCCGTGCCGTGCAACAACAGCAGAGGGGTGTTGATCCGGTCGGCATGGAACAGCGGGCTCTGCTCCACATATAGTTGCGGGTTGTTCCAGGGATAGCTGTTCGCACTGGCTTCTGCGCTATAGGAGTAACCCCAGTAGCCTTCTCCCCAGTAGCTGGTGATATTGCTGATGCCGGCATGCGATACCGAGGCGGTGAAGAGATCGGTTTGGGTGATCAGGTACTGCGTCATAAAACCGCCGTACGATGCTCCGATGTTACCGATTTTTGTGCTGTCTACGAAGGGGTGCGCTGCCAGAAAAGCTTTCACTCCTTCAATGATCTCTTCCGCTGTCTGCTGGCCCCATGCATTCACATGACGGGCCGAGAAAGCCTGTCCGTAGCCGGTGGTGCCACTGGGTTGCAGTGTATAGACCACATAATCCTGCGCGGCGTAGACATGCAAGGGGTAGGTGCTTTCAAATACCCGTGTGGTGGGACTGGTGCCTCCGTAGTAATAGACGATCAGCGGGTATCGCTTGTTAGGATCAAAGAAGGGCGGCAGGTAATAACGCCCTTCGATCACATCCCCGTAGGAGCTGGTGAAGCTCCAGTCCTTCACCTCTCCCAGTTGCAGCTGATTGAGCCTTTCGGCGTAAGGGTCACTGATCAGGGTCGATTCCAGTGTTTTCAGGTTCAGCAGATAGCTCCGAGAAGAGTTGGAGCTGCTCACGCCGGTATAGGTGGCCCAATGTGCATGTGTGGCAATGCTGAATGAACGGATCACATCTTCCCTGAGTGGCAGTTTCTCGAAGGTCGCTTTTTGGGGTGAATAGCGGTAGAGGTTGACCCGGTCGCCTTCCTCCACCCGGTAGTAGATATAGTTATCCAGGCGATTCCATTCCTGTGCAGTGATTGCCGGATCAAAATTTTTTGTGACCGGGCGAATGTTTTTGCTCTCGATATCCATCAGGAACGACTGGGTGTCGTAGCTGTTGGCAATCTGTCCCGGCTTGATGTTCAGGCAGATCCCGTTGAAGGCTTCGGGAGCACCATGGATCAGCAGTCGTTTGCCGTCGGGCGAGAATTGTGCCGAGTAAGCATAGCGTTGATCTTTCCAGAGGGTGTCGGTCTCCATGGTCTCCAGGTTCAGCAGAAAGAGTGTGCTTTTCTGAAAGGGACGTTGTGAGAGGTCTTCATCCGAGACTGAGAAGAGCAGGTATTTCATGTCGTCGGTCACATCGTTGAGCGATGCTGTCTGCCTGCCGAAGGTGAGTTGTTGCGTGAGTCCCGTATCGAAGAAATAGCGGTAGAGGTAGTATCGGTCGCGATAGGAAGACTGGCGGTCATCGATGCCGAGCAGCCGCTTCAATCCGCCGGGATTACTGATGGTGATAGTCTCTTTGGAGGAGAAGAAGAGGGATTGTTCGTCCGGAGCAATTAGAAAATTCTCTTTGGGCAAATTCTCGGCGATGATCGCAGTCGTCACGGTAAGCGGGTCGAAGGTATAGAGGGTTCTGCTTTCTTCACTGTCACCGGTATAATAGAGCAGATCCGATTGCGGCATCCAGTTCAGCTGCGGTCTGTTCAATGGCTCAGAGAAGATGATTCGTTTTTGTCGGGTATCGTAGATCTCGGTATGACTGCGGTTTTCTCCCCCCGGCAATGTTTCGCGGAGCGACAACAACACAAACCTCCCGCTCGGCGAAATGGAAGAGCTGTTCACCCGCTTTCCTTCGAGAATATCCTTGATGTCGATCCGTCTGCGGTTGAGATGGTTGAAACGATAGACAAGCAGCGAGTCGGCGGCGTCGGGTTTTACTTCGATCTTTACCATTGCATCGGTTTTGTCATTGGCAGCGGTGAGCAGCTTGATCACTACCCGGCTGTTGTTGGTGAAACCGTTCAGTACTGCATCCACCGACCCGGCCAGGTGCAGGCTGTCATTTGTAGCGGTCTTGGTTGCCCTTTTCACATTGTCGATCCATAGCTCCAACGGGTTTGGAGAGGTGACCGTGAGTTTCCCCTTCCCATACCTGTCTGCCGAGACGAAGAAGGAGACCAGGCGGAATACTTTGCCCTGCTGCGGCTTCGGCATTCGGAAATAACCGGCCGTATCGGGCAATTCTTTTCCGGTAAACTTTTCCGGTGCGGGAAAAATGATGGAGGCGGAGAGCAGCAGCTCATCCGAGAATGGTTTGTCACTGAGGTTGACGCTGTCCAACAGGATCGGTGCCTGTACGGCTATCGGACCGAACGTACTGACCTCCCCGGGTGTTATTACCGTTTGTGCCTGCAGGCTTCCGCTGAGCAGCAGCAGCATCATAAGGTATTTGTCCATTCGTTTGCTCATATTTTTTGTAATCAGTTTTCAGTTTTCAGTTTTCAGCTTATAGCTTACAGCTTGTCCAGACAAAATGGTTGCCGAACAAGCCATTCAGATCGGGTTCCTTTTGAAACAACCCGTATACCGATGAACCCGAACCGCTCATGGAAGCATACAGTGCTCCCCGTGCATAGAGCTGTTGTTTGATGCGGTAAATTTCGGGATATTTTTTGAAAATGGGTGCTTCGAAATCATTTTTCATCCGTTTTTTCCATTCTGATACCGGTAAAGTGACAATTTCTCTGAGCGATTGTGCGGGCTTCCGGGGGGTGATCATCGCATAGGCTGTTTGGGTGGGGATCCCGATATCCGGTTTCACCAGTACCAGGATAAGATCGCCCAGGTCGATGTCGACCGGTTCAAGGATATCACCAATACCGGTGGCCAACGCGGGTTGATTGCGGATGAAAAACGCACAATCAGCCCCTAAGCGGGCCGCCAGTGTGATCAATTGCTGTTCCGTGTATCCAAGGGAAAAGAGGTCGTTGAGCAGCTGCAACATAGCAGCCGCATCGGAGGATCCCCCTCCCAGTCCGGCCCCAAAAGGGATCTTTTTCAGGAGATGGATCTCTACCGGCGGGATCGCTTTCTCAGAAGAGATCAGTTTCAACGCTTTGATCACTAAGTTCTCCTCAGCTGCACCCTGCAGGGACAGACCAGTCTGTTCCAACTGGTACCTCTGTCCCGGTGCGGAAGGTAGGCCTTCCGCGTATGGCACTATTTCGAGTGCATCTTTCAATCCGATGGGATAGAAGACCGTTTCCAGATCGTGGTACCCGTCCTCCCGGCGGGCAATGACATGCAACCCCAGATTGATCTTTGCGTTTGGAAATTTGATCATAGGCAGTTCTTGTGAGCAAACCCCGGATTTGTATTTGTCAAATGTTTGCTATAGCAAAAGTAGTAAATTTGTTGCTATTTGACAAAGTAAAAAGACAATGGATCCGAACCGTTTAGAATTCGATCCGGTAGAGAAGCTCGGGGTGAACCGGAGGAGTGCCGGTCTGACAGCACCGAAGAACCTCTACAGTTCAAAGGTAGCCCGAACACCTACCTGCTTGAAACGGGCCTTGTGAAAGGATGCGAACAGACCTGCATTGAAAAAACGGTTTCCGATGCCGTATCCCAGTTCGCTGTAGGAAATGATTTGCGGCGTGTAAAGATGACTCAGGTAGAGTCTTTCCTTGTCGGCAAAATCGGAGAGAAACTGGATATTTTTCAGGACCAGAAAAGGTGATTCAAGCATGAGATGCGCCTGCACATACGAGTCGGATGCATTGTACAGGTTCCTGCTCAACAGGTTGAAGTTCCCTCCCAAACCGTCGTTCCAGGTCTCCGGAAAATTGTTTTTGGAGAAAAAGACATAATCGGCGAAATATTCCGTTTTCTGGTTGATGAATCTGCCGGATCCGATATGATATTGCAGGGATTGCATCAATCCGAAATCAATTTTATGGCTGATATCCAGTTCGATACGGTCGTACTGCGAGGTGCTCCCCAGCACATCCAGCAGACTGTGCGAGAAATCCAGTTTGAAGGTGGGATAATTGGAGCGGGCATAGATCTTCTGACGTCCTTCATAGCGGTAGTATTGAACCGGTGTCCAGCTGACCCTGATAAAAGGGGCAAACGATCTTTTTGTCCCGAACAACTGTGCGATGGGCTCTTCTTCGATGGTCTGGGCCCGAAACATAATCCCGTCGTTTTGGTTCTTGCGGATATGGTAGTCGATACCTGTTTGCAACAGCAAGCCGTTGGTCGCTTCAAAGGTGTTGAACAGCTTGAAATAGTAATCTTTATAAAATTTCAGTGAAGTATCGTCGAAGGTGAGGCCCTGGTTTTCCAGCATCTCCCGGATCTGATCGACAAAAAGAGAGCTGTAGGAAGGATTTCCGTTGCCAATGGAAAAGGTGGCACTACCCAGTCGCATGGGTTCATAGTTCCATGTAGTGGTCACATCAGTGAAAAGCTCTTTTCGTCGGAACATGTATCCTGCGAAAGCGTTTACCTGGAGGATACGGCTGTGCTTCAGATCAGCCGAAAAGGAGATCTTTTGCCGGTAGGTGACCCCGTCGCTGGAGCTGTATCCCAGCATCAACGGATTAAACAGTCCCGAATAGCCGATGCGTGTCGATTTGTATCGGTAACTGGAATTGTTCCCTATGCGTTGGACCATCTGCTGGGCGATCATGGCATTGCTGAGCGTATCTCTTTTTTCTTCTCTGGCTTCTTTTTGAATTAGCTGTTGACGGTAGCGGTCGATCACATCCTTTTCTTTTGCCTGTAAAGGGATGGGACGTCTCTTCTCCCAGAAGAGAGTGTCGCTGTGCAGCGGCACCGAGTCGAGCCTCACCTTATAGAAATCACTGATATTGAGTGATCGCACCGGTTGCTGGATCTGACGCAATCCGATATCCTTATAGGTGATCCTGGCAAGATGCCTGCTGGCCAGCACATTCCCGAGATAGGCTGTTGTCTGATAAATTGTAACACTCACGGGAAGGTAGTTGGTGACCCATTCATCTCCCATGGTCATTTCAAAAGTGAAATCGGAAAAGATATCTACTCCTTCTCCCCGGAAAAAAATCACTCTCCAGGTCCCTTTCTCCACGATAAAAGACCCCTTCAGCAGTTTAGGGTTTTCGTAAATGGGGGTAAAATGAATGTTGTAATAGGTTTTGTGATTCGCCGTGAATGTTTGATATAGGGTATAGCGGTAATACTTAGCAGTATGGAAGCGGATGGGCATGAAGATGCTTTCATCGTTGGTGGTCTCCCCGTAAATATTGATATTCAGCAGTTCAAAGGGGATCAGGTCGATATCTTTTTTACCGGTCAGCGTTCCCGTTACATGCCGGATGTCCTGGACATACACATTGGGGTATTCAAAACGGAAATCGCTGATGGTTTCGATCACCGCTTCATCATTGTCCGGGTCGTGCAACACAAAGTTGGGAATCAGGTGGGTATATTTATACAGGAAGTTCTTCCGGATCGTTTCCACATAGCTGCGCATATATACCTCAGCCGTATAGTTTTCTACCAGCTCGTTGTATTTCTCGGCAGCGCTCATTGCCCTGTTCAGAATCGTATCTGTCGGCAAATCGGCTTCATATGCGAGACAGTTGGCCGTGACAATGAACGGGAATAAGATCAGTATGACGACTCCTTTTTTCATTCAACTTGCAAACATACATTTTTTTTTAAAGTAGCAAAGTAATAATCTGTGTGGAAGATGAAAAATTAACCAAATCGTTCAATAATAAAAAAACAAAAGAAAGGGACGACCGAAAAATAATTACTTTTTTTGTTACATCCGGTTAAAAAAAACTTTATATTTGTGTTTTAGAACATAGTTCTATAACAGCGAAGTTAGTGAAGAAAAAAGAATTGGTGGATATATCTTCCTCATTGCCTGATGTATGGAGGATGTTGACGGACGTTGAACGTGATCAATTGCGCAGCAACGCCCGTATGGGTCATTTCAAAAAAAATGAGTTGATTTATCTGGAAGATGAGTGTCCGAAAGATCTGATGATTCTCTTTAAGGGGAAGGTTAAAATTTTTAAAAGCGGAGTAGGGGGGAGAAGCCAGATAATCCGTATCGTCCGTCCCGTTCAATATTTTGGCTACAGGGCCTATTTTGCACGGGAGCCCTATGTCACGGCCGCATCGGCATTTGAAGCCTGTACGGTCTGCATGATCCCGATGGAGCTGATTGAACAGTTTCTTCGCAACAATGGTGATATGGCACTCTTCTTTATTCAGATGTTGTCGGTTGACCTGGGGATTGCCGATCAGCGGGTGGTCAACTTAACCCAAAAACATGTGCGGGGAAGGCTCGCCGAGTCGCTGCTTTTTCTCAAGGAGAGCTACGGACTGGAAGAGGACGGAGCTACCATCAGCATCTATCTGGCAAGAGAGGATCTTGCCAGCCTCTCCAATATGACGACCTCGAATGCGATTCGCACCCTCTCCAACTTTGTCAATGAACGTATTATCACTATCGACGGCAGAAAGATTAAGATCATTGATGAGGAGAGGCTGCACAAGATCAGCCGGATTGGTTGAACTGCTTATTTTTCTTAAAGAGCTGCTTGTGTGCTCCCGTATTCGAAACAAGTCACTACCTTTGTTCCTTAATTGACTATGAAAGAATGATCCGAAAAATCGTCCGATCGATACTTACCTCCTACTATAAACCGGTGGAAGTTTTTGTGAAAGATCCGCACGGAACACAGCAACGAACTTTGGATAATCTGTTGCGACACGGTCGTCATACCCTTTACGGAAAAGAACACCATTTTGCCCGGGTGCAGGATGAGGCATCCTTTCGCAAAGAGGTACCTGTTGCCACCTACGAGTCTTTACGCCCCTATCTCGGCAGGATCATCGTCGATAAACGGGAGAATGTCTTGTGGGACACACCGGTAAAATGGTTTGCCATGTCGTCGGGTACCACGGAGGAGAAAAGCAAATACATCCCGGTCACGCGTGAATCGTTAAAAAACGGCAATTACCGTGGCGGATACCATATGTTGGGGATCTATGCCGTGCATCACCCTGACACCTCTTTTGTCCTGGGCAAATCGCTGGTGCTGGGAGGCAGCCAGCAGATCAACCATATCGGGGAGGGCATCTATACCGGTGATATCTCGGCGATCCTGATGAAAAACCTGCCGCGACTCGTCAGAGGGCGAAGGACTCCTGAGCACATTGCGCTGTTGCCCGACTGGGAGGCGAAGCTGCAGAAGCTGGCTGATTATGCCATTGGTGCCGATATCCGTTCGTTTGTGGGTGTACCCTCTTGGATGTTGGTGCTGCTGAAAAAGATCGTGGCCGATACGGGCCGCTCTCTGCCCGACATCTGGCCCAACCTGGAGGTGTTCTTTCACGGGGGAGTCAGTTTTATCCCGTTCCAGGAACAATATGAGAAGTTGATTCCTTCGCAGCGGATGCGTTACTGGGAGACCTATAACGCCTCGGAAGGATTTTTCGGGGTGCAGTTCAGTCCCGCTTCGAAAGATATGTTGCTATTGCTCGACAATGAGGTGTATTATGAATTCATCCCTGCAGGTGAATGGGAAAAGGAACAGCCGCAGACACTCCCCCTGTGCGGAGTGGAGACCGGTAAGCAGTATGCCGTGGTGATCACCACCAGCAGCGGCCTGTGGCGCTATAAAATCGGCGATACCATTGAGTTCACCTCCACCGATCCCTATCTGTTCAAGCTGACCGGCCGTACGAAGCAATTTATCAACGCTTTCGGAGAGGAACTGATCGTGGACAATGCCGACAGGGCGATGGATGAGGCATGCCGGATAACCGGTGCCAAGATCACGGAATACACGGCTGCGCCGATCTTTTTTGGCGACAAGAACAACGGTGCGCATGAATGGCTGATCGAATTTGAAACCATGCCGTCTGATTTGTCGTTCTTTACCAAGAAGCTTGACGAAGGCCTGAAGATACTGAATTCCGACTACGAAGCCAAACGATCTTATAACCTCTCGCTCAACCCTCCCGTGGTGAAAGTGATGGCGAGAGGCCTTTTCTACGAATGGATGCAACAGAGAGAGAAAGCCGGGGGACAAAACAAGGTGCCGAAGCTCTCCAATGACCGGAAGTATGTGGAAAGCATCTTGCATTTTGCGGCCACGAAATCCTAAAATAGAATAAAATCAGGTTCCTCTTTTCCGTAAGTAAGAAAGAATGTGTAAATTTGCACGCTAAACCCGACTTGAGACAAGATGAGAATAAAACCATTCTATTTTTTGCTGGTCATTTTGGTGTTGAGTTCCTGTAACGAATACAACAAGATCCTGAAAAGCACCGACAGAGATCTGAAATATACCTATGCGAAAAAGTATTTCGAGGAAGGTAAATACAACCGCTCCATCACCCTTCTGGAGGAACTGGTTACCTTTATGAAAGGAACGGCACAGGCTGAGGAATCTTTGTATCTGCTGGCGCAGAGCCATTATAATGCCAGGGATTATTCCTCGGCCACACAGGTGTTCACCACCTACTACAACACTTACCCCAGCGGGGAATATGCGGAGGCGTCGCTATTTTATTCGGCTTACGGGATGTACCTGGATTCCGCTGATCCCCGTCTGGATCAGTCGAAGACCTATACGGCGATCGCGGAGTTTCAGAAATATATTGAACGCTATCCGCAGACCGAGCGGGCGGAACAGGCAAAGAACTATCTCTTTGAGTTACAGGAAAAGGTGGCCTATAAAGAACTGCTTGCGGCTAAGCTCTATCTCAATCTCGGCAATTATATGGGGAACAACTATGAGTCGGCGGTGATCACCGCCAGGGAGGCCATGAAAAGCTATCCCTACTCACGGTATCTGGAAGAGTATCAAATGACGATTCTTCGTGCCCGTTACGAATATGCGCTGCGCAGTACTTTGCAAACGCAGCCGGAACGCTATCGTATGGTGGTCGATGAATATTTCAACTACAAAAACTCCTTTCCGGGAGGAAAGTATCTGGAAGAGGCCGACCGCTATTATCGCGAGGCGCAGGATAAGATTGAGCTGCTGCCTGCCAGCTGAATAAAGTAAAAAAATAATTTAGAGATACAATAACAATGGATTACAGAAAAATTGCCGCAAATTCCAATACGGAATCCCGTGATGTAATGAAGTTGTCGGAGCCCGTGGGCAATGTCTACGAGATGGTCCGGATCATCAGTAAAAGAGCCAACCAGCTCTCAATTGAGATGAAACGCGACCTGGATACCAAGCTTCAGGAATTTGCATCTTACAGTGATAATCTGGAAGAGGTATTCGAAAATCATGAGCAGATCGAGATATCCCGTTTCTATGAAAAGCTTCCCAAACCTTCTTTGATGGCGATCGAAGAATGGAAAGAAAATCAGATTTTCTACCGCAATCCTGCCAAGGAGAAAGAGTTATTCTGAGGGTATGTTACAACGGATACAGACACTTTTTCTGCTGCTGGCAGCTGCAGCCATGCTGACTGCTTCGGTGACGCCTCTGGCTGAGTTCATCTATCACAGTGACAAGGTGGTTTTTGAAGCGATGGGGGTTTATCTAAACGGAACACTCTCCGATTCCACCTGGGGGCTCTTCGTGATTGGGGCCATCAGTTCCGTCCTGTCACTGGTGACCCTCTTCCTTTACAAAAAGAGAATGGTGCAGATCCGACTATCGATCTTTAACACGATGGTCATGGTCGGTTTTTATCTCTACTTCGGGTATATCCTCTATCACGTGAATCGGGTGGAGGATTTGCAATTCCAGCGAGTGGGGATGGGGATGATTATGCCCGTGATTGCCATCATCCTGACCATCCTGGCCATCCGCAAGATCGGAGCCGATGAGGCGTTGGTCAGATCGCTGAACCGGTTAAGGAGATAGTGAGTATCCTTTCGGCTGAAGCGGCATTCGTGGAAAGGAGTGCCGTTTTTTTTATGCCGGTCATCGCCGCGGCCGAAAAGGTCTTTCTCCGGGAGATCCACAGCCGGCCCTGATGGGACGGCTGTATCACTCCCAACAAGAAATTAAAACGACCACTCCTTTGAGGTTCTGGCTTTCTGTGTGTTGCTTGCAGCCGGTATGTTAGCCTTGGTCTGAATCGGAGTGCTGGTTGTATTCTGAACTCCTGCGCCTTTGTAGTACTGAAGCACCTGTGGCATGATCTCCTGGATGCGGGCGATCCGTTTGCTGTCGGTTGGGTGGGTGCTGAGAATTTCCGGTACCTGGGCACTACCGCTTTGGGCCATCCTGTTCCAGAAAGGAACAGCCACCTGCGGATCGTAACCGGCCATGGCTATCAAGATCAGGCCGATCTCATCGGCTTCATACTCCTGCCTGCGGGCGTAGGGCATCATCACGCCGTATTGTGCGCCCAGGCCAAAGACGGTGCTTCCCAGCTGCTGCATTGCCTGCGAATTGCCAAGAAGGCCTCCCGCAATTGCCCCGCCATACTGCAGGGCGATCTGCTGGCTCATCCGTTCATTGGCGTGGCGGGCAATCGCGTGCGCAATCTCATGACCAATCACCACCGCCAGCGCTTCTTCAGTTGCTGTCACCGGTAAGAGCCCTGAATAGACGACGACTTTTCCGCCGGGCATGGCGAAGGCATTTACACTGTTTTCTTTCACCAGCCTGAACTCCCAGGCATAGTTCTCCAGTTCGGACGGGTGGCCGTTGTTGGTATAGAATGTCTCGACTGCTTTGGCAATACGGGCCCCTATGCGACTGACCATCTGGGAATTGGCTGTGCCGCTCTCCACCGGGGCTGTACGCATGAAATCCTGATATTGCTGCAGACTCAGTGCGATCACTTCTCCGTTTGAAACCAGTTGCAACTGTCTTCTGCCCGTGAAGGGAACACTGCCGCAGGAGGAAAACAACAACCCTGTCAGGAGCAGGGTGAACGTGAATTTGATTGAGCGAAGGGATTGTTTTTGTTTCATATTTTTTTGTTAGGCTATTGGATACCGATATTTGTTTTGATTGATCGGATGACCGGCAGGGCAAAATTATCAAAAAAAAAGAATGCCGCAACAGGTTGGCCACATCTATTAAACAGTTTTCCACAAAAGTAGTTTATCCGATCCGCTTTTTTTTATCCTTTTGAATTTATCCTCAATTTTCTTATCTTTGGACAATTTTTATTGAACATTTCACCATAGGATAAGCGATAAGCCTTCTGCGTCATGGTACGCGGGCTGCTATTGCATATATACACAGATCTATGTCTCCTAAACAAACGAACGACGACGACATCAAAGACAAAGAAGAATCAATGGAGGAGGTTGTGTCCGATCTCACGGCCAGAAGCGTGCCGGGATCCAAGATCCCGGTCAGGCTGGGTGACGACACGACACTCAATCTATCAAAGATGTACCAGAACTGGTTTCTGGACTATGCCTCCTATGTAATTCTGGAGCGTGCCGTTCCCCACATCTCCGACGGGCTGAAGCCGGTGCAGCGCCGCATCCTTCATGCCATGAAACGGATGGATGATGGCCGCTTCAACAAGGTGGCCAATATTATCGGGACCACCATGCAGTATCATCCGCATGGCGACGCCTCCATCGGCGATGCGCTGGTGCAGCTGGGACAGAAGGATCTGCTGGTCGACACGCAGGGTAACTGGGGCAACATCCTCACCGGAGATGGTGCGGCTGCCCCCCGTTATATCGAGGCGAGACTGACGAAGTTCGCCTTAGAGGTGCTATTCAACCCCAAGACCACCGAGTGGAAGCCTTCCTACGACGGCAGAAACAAAGAGCCGGTGACCCTCCCCGCCAAATTCCCGCTGCTGCTGGCACAGGGTGCCGAAGGGATCGCTGTGGGGTTGTCCTCAAAAATATTGCCACACAACTTCAATGAGCTCTGCGATGCATCGATCGCTTATCTCGAAGAGAAAGAGTTTGCCCTCTATCCCGATTTTCAGACCGGCGGCTACATTGATGTGGAGAAGTATAACGATGGGGAGCGAGGGGGCTCGGTGAAGGTGCGTGCCACCATCACCAAGCTCGACAACAAGACACTCGTCGTCAGGGATATTCCCTACGGCAGAACCACCGCCAGCGTGGTGGAGTCGATTCTGAAAGCCAATGAGAAGGGAAAGATCAAGATCAAAAAGGTGGATGACATCACTGCCCGGAATGTGGAGATACAGGTGCAGCTGGCGCCGGGTGTCTCCTCCGACAAGACCATCGATGCGCTCTATGCTTTCACCGACTGTGAGATCAGCATCTCTCCCAATTGTTGCGTGATCGATGAGGACAAGCCTCACTTTCTGACGGTGAGTGAGGTGCTCCGCGTCTCGGTGGATACGACCCGAAACTACCTCCGCTTGGAGCTGGAGATCGAGAAGGGGGAGAAACAGGAGGCACTCTTGTTTGCCTCCCTGGAAAAAATCTTTATCGAAGAGCGGATCTATAAAGACAAGGAGTTTGAGAATGCCGCGAACATGGATTGTGCCGTGGCGCATATCGACAAACGGCTGGAACCTTTCAAGAGCTCTTTCATCCGGGAGATCAACCACGAGGATATCCTCCGTCTGATGGAGATCAAGATGGCTCGCATCCTCAAGTTCAACTCCGACAAGTCGAATGAGACGATTGCCCGCCTGGCGGAGGAGATCGGGGAGATCGACCACAACCTGGAAAACCTGACTGATTATACCATTGCCTGGTATCTGATGCTGAAGGAGCGATACGGGAAAAACTATCCGCGCCGCACCGAGATACGCAGCTTCGAAAACATCGAAGCAGTGAAGGTGGCGGAAGCCAACGAGAAGCTCTATGTGAACCGGGAAGAGGGATTCATCGGTACTGGCATGAAGAAGGATGAGTTTGTCTGCAACTGCTCCGACATCGATGACATCATCGTATTCTTCAAGGATGGGAAATACAAGGTGGTGAAGGTAAGTGAGAAGATGTTCGTGGGAAAGAACATCCTCTACGCCAACGTCTTCAAGAAAAACGACAAGCGGACCATCTACAACGTGGTTTACCGTGACGGCAAGTTATCCCCTCACTATATCAAACGGTTCTCCGTGACGGGTGTTACCCGCGACAAGGAGTATGACCTGACAAAAGGAAAACCGGGATCACGCATCGCCTACTTCAGTTCCAACCCCAACGGGGAGGCAGAGACGATCAAGGTGATCCTGAAGCCCAAGCCGCGCCTGCGTATCCTGCAGTTTGAGAAGGACTTCAGCGAGATCGATATCAGGGGGCGCAGCGCCATGGGAAATATCCTAACCAAGGCGGAGGTCCACCGCATACAGCTCAAACAGAAAGGACTCTCTACGCTGGGAGGCCGTAAGGTATGGTTCGATCCCGATGTGTTCCGCCTCAACTATGAGGGCGGTGGCAGGTACCTGGGTGAGTTTCAGGGTGACGACAAGATCCTGGTCGTTACGGAGAACGGTGAATACCATATCTGCAATTTCGATCTGACCAACCATTTCCCCACTACCATCCGTCATATCGAGAAGTATGAGAGTCACAAGGTGTGGTCGGCTGCCCTGTTCGATGCCGACCAGGGGTATGCCTACCTGAAACGGTTCACCTTCGATGCTTCGGAAAAACCACTCAGTTTCCTGGGCGATAACCCTGCTTCACGATTAATTTTGCTGACGGATGTGGTATTTCCGAGAGTAAAGGTTATCTTTGGCGGAAACGACGATTATCGTGAGCCGCTGGAAATCGAGGTGGAAGAATTTATCGGCGTGAAGAGTTATAAAGCCAAAGGCAAGCGGATCTCTAACTATGAGGTGAAGGAGGTGGAGGAACTTGAGCCGACCCGCTTCCCGGAGCCGGCACCCCAGGAGACGATGAAGGTGGAGATTGAGGAAGAGAATGGCGACAGCCAGCTTTCCGACGCAGACCTGCGAGATGAGATCACAGGGCAGATGAAGCTGTTCGATTGACCGGTTTCCCTGGTATTTCCGGCTGTTTTACCGGGAATTAACAATAAATAACAATGAATAGAATAGCGATACTGGTATTGACATGCTTCTCCTTCTCCTTCTGCTGCTGCATCTATTCACAGGAGCGTAATGCCTCACCGGTTAGTACCGTGAACCATTCCACCTTGTTGGGTATCGGCAAGGCTTTTCTTTCGGACAGCTATCTCTCACCGCTTACTTACGACGGAGTGAGTATCTCGTTGATGCACGACCGGATACAGGTTTCTCCTCATGGGGGGGGAGACCTGCTCCTGCAGCAACAGTTCCAGATCCACACAGCCATCACCAGGAATCCCACGGCATCCGCATCGGAATATTACGGTGACATTCGATACCATCTCACCGGATTATATCCCCTGTGGAAGGCTGACCGCCTTACATTGCTGGGAGGGGGCGGTGCCGGTGTCTCCCTGGGAGGAATCTACAATGTGCGCAACTCCAATAATCCCGGTTCACTGAAGACTGCCGTCAACCTACAGCTCTCGACAATGGCGCTTTATCACTGGAAAAGCGTCACCTTTCGCTGGCAGCTTACCTCCCCCTTTGCCGGGATGTTCTTCTCTCCGGAATATGGTCATTCCTATTATGAGATTTTTACACTGGGCAACAACAAAGGAACGGTACATTTCGGTTCCTTCCACAATCAGCTGGCACTGCAAAACTATTTTACCATTGACGTCCCCATTCGCAATGTCACCCTGCGTGCCGGTTACCTGGGTCATTTCTACCGGACCGATGTGAATCAACTGGTTACCCGGATCGTGTCACATCAGTTCATGGTGGGCATGGTCTTTGAATCCATTCATTTTGGCGGGAAAAGAATGCGTAACAACCCCTCTATCCGGAGCATCTACTATGAATAAGGAGCGGAGAGGTGCTATGAGATAAAATATGATCGTATGAACCATCATTTTGACGAATATATTGACAGAAGCGGCAGTGATTGTGTCAAACTGGAGAGAATGAAAACGGTCTTCGGACGGGAGGATCTGATCCCTTTGTGGGTGGCCGATATGGATTTCAAAACGCCTCCTGCCATCACAGATGCGCTCAGAGAACGCGTAAACCATGAGCTTTACGGCTACACCATCGCTTCCGATGCCTACTACCGGTCTATCATCGGGTGGCTGGAGCAGCGCCATGAGTGGCAGGTCGACCAGGATCAGATCTGTTATGTTCCGGGTGTGGTAAAAGGGTTCGCCTTTGCCATCGATGTCTTCACCGATAAAGGGGACAAGGTGATCATTCAGCCACCGGTCTATCATCCTTTCCGGATAGTGACCTCCTCACTGGGGAGAGAGGTAGTGGATAACCCGTTGCTCCTGGAAGAGGGAAAATACAGAATGGACATGGAAGGGTTGCGAACCATTGTCTCGCAGAATGAATGCAAAATGCTGATCCTCTGCAACCCGCACAATCCAGGTGGCAGGTCCTGGTCGCCCGATGAGCTGCGGGAGCTGGCGGAGATCTGCTACGCTCACGGGGTGCTTGTGGTCTCCGATGAGATCCACGCCGACCTGGCATTGCCGGGATACCGGCATACGCCTTTTGCCACGGTATCGGAGAAGGCAGTGTCTAACTCGTTGACCCTGATGGCTCCCAGCAAGACCTTTAACATTGCCGGTATTGTCAGCTCCTTTGCCGTGATTCCCGACAAAGCCATACGGGAGAAATACTTCTCCTATCTGGAGCCGCGCGAGCTGAACCAAGGCTCCCTCTTTGCCTATACTGCTACCACGGCGGCCTATGAGAAGTGTGGCGGCTGGCTGGATGAGATGCTGGCTTACGTGCAGGGCAATATCGATTGTGTGAACCGGTTCCTGAAAGAACAGATCCCGCAGATCAGGGCGATGTTGCCGGAAGCTTCCTTTCTGGTGTGGCTCGATTGCCGCGGACTGGGTCTTTCTCAGCGCGATCTGGTGAGGTTGTTCGTGGATCAGGCCGGTCTGGCCCTGAACGACGGGGCAATGTTCGGGCCGGGCGGAGAAGGATTCATGCGGCTCAATGTGGGTACCCCGCGCAGTGTCCTGGAAAAAGCGCTCAATAAACTAAAAAAAGCCATCAATGGATAAACATCGGAAGCGCAGGATTGTTACAACGTCTAAGACAGATATATGTATCACTAAATAAAAAAGAATGATGAAAATTACGGACAACAAATATGTCACACTTACCTACGATCTGAACGTAGGCGAAGGAGAAGAGCGAGAACTGATGGAACAGGCGACTGCTGAAAGGCCGCTGGAGTTCATCTTCGGTACCAACTCCATGCTGGAGGCATTTGAGAAACAGATCGAAGGCCTTGCCGAGGGTGATTCCTTCTCGTTCCGGCTGACCCCCGAAGAAGCTTATGGCGATTATGACGAAGAGAAGGTGTTGGACTTGCCCAAATCGATCTTTGAGATAGATGGTAAAATCGATGAGAATGTGCTGTTTGAAGGCAATACCGTTCCCATGATGGATGCATCGGGCAATCACCTGATGGGCTCCGTGGTTGCTGTGGGTGATGAGACGGTGACCATGGACTTCAACCATCCGCTGGCAGGTGAACTGATGCACTTTGAAGGGAGGGTGACCGGTGTGCGGGATGCTTCTGCCGAAGAGATCGCCGTATTGTTGTCCGGCGACGGCTGCGGTTGCGGATCGGGTGGTTGTGGCTGCGGTGACGGGGAGAATGAAGACGGATCGTGCGGCTGCGGTTCCGGTGGTGGCGGCTGCGGTTCCGGTTGCAACTGTTGAGATAATGATTGTGTAGGGGTATGAACAGTTTTGGAACGCTTTTTCGGTTGACTTCGTTTGGCGAATCACACGGTGCCGCCGTGGGAGGGGTGATCGACGGTTGTCCCCCCGGGCTGGAGATCGACACGGATTTTATACAGGCGGAGCTGGACCGGCGTCGTCCCGGTCAGTCGCGCATTACCACACCCCGCAGAGAGCCGGATAGGGTGGAGTTTCTTTCCGGTATCTTTGAAGGAAGGAGTACCGGTGCGCCTATGGGTTTTATCATCCGCAATGAGAACCAGCACTCCTCCGACTATGATCATCTGAAAGAGGTTTATCGGCCGTCGCATGCCGACTTCACCTATCAGCAAAAGTACGGACTCCGCGATCATCGCGGTGGCGGACGTTCGTCCGCCCGTGAGACCATCTCGCGGGTGGTGGCAGGGGCTGTTGCCAAACTGTTCCTCCGGCAGCAGAATGTCCTGATCCAGGCTTATACCTCACAGGTGGGGCCGATCAGACTGGATCAGGATTATGCAAAATATGATCTTTCGATGGCCGAAGAGAATATGGTGCGCTGTCCCGATCCCGACACGGCAGAACGAATGATCAGGCTGATACAGGAGGTTCGCAGCCAGGGTGATACCATCGGCGGGGTGATCACCTGCGTGGTTCGCGGCGTACCCGTTGGACTGGGTGAGCCGGTCTTCGGCAAGCTGCATGCCTCCCTCGGGGCAGCTATGCTGAGTATCAATGCAGTAAAGGGATTTGCGTACGGCACCGGCTTCGACGTGGATCAACGTGGCTCGGAAGTGAATGATGCCTTTTTTAACGATGAGGGAATGATCAACACCCGTACCAATCGCTCGGGCGGGATACAGGCAGGTATCTCCAACGGACAGGATATCTATTTCAGGGTTGCGTTTAAGCCGGTAGCCACGATTCTGCGGGAGCAGGAAACGGTGGATATCCACGGAAACAATACCATCATCAAAGCCCGCGGCAGACATGATCCCTGCGTACTGCCCCGCGCGGTACCCATCGTGGAGGCGATGGCTGCCATCACTCTTCTGGATCATTACCTGTTGGCGAAGACCATACAGCCATGCCATTGCAAATAAATCGTTTGACTCGTGTAAAAGCACTGCTTGCATTATTCCTCTTTTGTATGGCCACCGTGACACTGAGGGCGCAGCCGGATATACATGATACACCCGACGATCGTATCTTGTTCGATGAATATCTGGCATACATAAGAGCGTATCGGAGCAGCCCATCTGATATTGTCCTGGAAAGAACAGCCCTCTTTTTCCTGGGTAGACCTTATGTTGCCCATACCCTGGAGATGGGCGACGAGGAGCAGCTGGTGGTGAACCTGCGTGCCTTCGACTGCACCACCTTTGTGGAGACGGTGATCGCACTTTCCCGTACGGCATCCGGCCCCTCTCCTTCATTCGAGACCTTTCGGAAAGAACTACAGGCGATACGCTACCGCGACGGAGACGTTGATGGGTATACCTCCCGGCTTCATTATGCGTCTGACTGGGTGTATGAAAATGAACGAAAGGGCTTGCTGCGCAACCTTTCCGGAGCGCTGGGAGGTGTGAAGGAAAAGAAGCTCCTGCATTTTATGTCTTCCCACCGGGAGGCATACCGCCGGATAAAAACTGATGATGAAATGCTGGGTCGTATCGTTGCTACGGAAGAGAAGATGAACCGGAGAGGCGGGTTTTACTATCTGCCCAAAGAGCGGATTGCAGTGGTGTCGAACCGTATTCCCCACCTGTCGGTCATTCTTTTCACTACCGGCATCGAGGGGCTGGATGTCACCCATATGGCATTCGCCTGCCGGAAGGGTGAGAAGCTTACCTTCATCCATGCCTCCAGTGCTGCAAAGAAGGTGGTGGTGGAGGAGAAAACGGTCAGTGATTACTGTCTCGGGCAACGTAGCTGCACGGGCATCATCGTGGCGGAAATCAACTGTGGCGACCGGTAAACGGATGATCAAATCAATCGGCTCCTATTCATGATCATAATGGGGATGCCTGATCATCCGCTCTGCCTGCTGCACAAAGATATCCATTTTCTGTTTTTCTCCTGCTTCCATGGCGGGTAGATCATTCAATGATGCGAACCCCATTCTGTAATAGTAGGCGTGCTGTACGCTTCTGTAGCGCTGTGGGGGTCGTGCGGTATTCTTCCCCCCAGTGCAGCTGCGCGATGATGATATCGGGTTTGTATAAACGCGTCGGGGGCACTGAAAATCGGGTAGCCGCTGTAAGGTTCACCCCCCAGGGTGGTCTCGAAATTGAGGCCCGCAAGATCGACACTGAGGATCTTCTCTTTCAGCAGATAAAAACAGGAATCATAGTGGTAACTGTCATGATTGCCTTTGGCTCCAACGATCTGTGGCAGATGCTGCATGGCATCACCGGCAAAGAGCAGAGAAACGCGTTTTTCCTGTGATCTGACGGGAAGAATCAGGAGGAGGAATAGCGTGATCCAGATGATTGTCCGCATATTTGTTTGATTTGCATAATGGCACTTTTATGCGGAAGGAAGATTCACCGGTTGCGCGGGTTGCAGGATGGAGCGGTACTGATCCGGATGGGACAACAGTTCCACCGCCTTGTGAAAAACCTTGTCGTCGGAAAGCTGGTGTCGGAGCACCCCTTTCTTGTAATAGTAGCGTTGAACGATCTCCGATTCGATCAGGCTCCTGATATCTTCCTCAAAGAGCTGCAGGTCACGGTCGGGGTTGGGCTGGAGCTTTGCCTCCAGTGCCTTGTATTCTTCGGAAGCCACATCCATATACCCTTCAAATTCCATCATGCTCTTTAATTGTTGCAGTGAACGTGCACTGAGTTGGTCATACGTGAAGTCTTTGGCTTTCACAAAGCGGATAAATGACTCATAATCCTCATCGGATAAATGGAACAGATGGGGTGGGGCAATCTTGCCGTGTTCCTGTACCCATTCGGTTACAAAATCAAAGATCAGGTTACCGGTCATCAGATAATAGGCGATGGTGCCACTGCTCTTCTGTGGAAGGGTAACATCGGGTGTGATCCCCCCGCCATCGCGTACCTCCCGACCGTTGCGGGTGTGGAACAGATTGGTCAACGAGTCGGGTACGCGTGCCACGCTGCCGTCGGGGTTGCGGTGGGAGTAGTCGAGCGCCTGGATGCAACGGCCGCTGGGAATGTAATACTTTGAGGTGGTGATCTTGATGTTGCCGCCATAGGGGAGGTCGCGCGGTGTTTGCACCAGTCCCTTGCCGAAGGAGCGGTTGCCCACGATCACGGCGCGGTCCAGGTCCTGCAGGGCACCTGCTACGATCTCCGATGCCGATGCGGAACCGGTGTCGATCAGCACCACGATAGGAATGATCTCGTCCAGCGGCTGGTTCTGCGTGTGATAGGAGCGATCCCATTGTTTCACCTTCCCTTTTGTGGAGACGATCTCTTCTCCTTTGGGTACAAAGAGGCTGACCACCTCGACCGCTTCATCGAGGATGCCACCTCCATTGCCGCGCAGGTCCATGATCAGTGACGATGCCCCCTTTTCCCGGAGGTTGATGACGGTCTCCCTCACCCGGTCGGCACTGTGGGTGGTGAAGCTGCCGAAATGGAAGTAGCCGATCCCTGCATCGTTCACCTCAGCATAGGTGATGGGGTCCATCTCTATCTTCTCCCGCTCAATGGCCAGGCTGCGCACTTTCTTTTCCCCCGGACGCTGTATCTTCAGCTTGAGGAGGGTCCCGGGAATCCCTTTCAGCTTGTCGCTCACCTGTTTGACGGTGGCTTGGCGCATATCTTCCCCGTCGATCTCCAGGATGGCATCGCCGGCTTTTAATCCCGCCTTGTCGGCCGGGAGCCTCTCATAGGGCTCATTGATGACCACCTGCCCGTTGTTGTAGGAGATGATGGCGCCGATGCCGGCATATTCACCCGTGGTCAGGAACTGCAGGTCCCCCATATTCTCCTCCGTATAATATTCGGTATAGGGATCCAGCCGGGTGAGCATGTTGTGGATGGTGCTCTGTACCAGATGATCGACCTCAATGCTGTCTACGTAGAACAGATCCAGTTCCCGCAACACCGAATTAAAGATGTCAATATTTTTGTTGATGTCGTAATAGCGCCTGTCCTGATGGTCATCCGGAGCCTGCGCCAAGGAGTGCAGCGCTGTGACAGTTGCCAGCAGCAGAAAAAAGTACTTCCTCATATGTAGCATATCACTTATTGGTCTTTCGTAAACAGCTCACCATGTTTATCTCGTATTTACGGGCAAAGAAACGAATTTTTTATGAAAATGTCCCTTACTTTTGGTTATATGTTTATAATAAAGCCCTACAAAGCAGAATATATTTTTACCTTTGCGATCATTTTCTGATTAAGAAGATAAGTTGATGCGTATTCTTTTTCGCTATATGTGCCTGCCGCTGCTGGTCGGTTTTCTCATTTTTGCGGGAACCTGTCTGATAGGTCCCGACAATGTGCCTGACATGCCCGAGGGCATCTCATGGGATAAATTGGTTCATTTTGGGATGTTTTTCCTGCTTACCACAGTCTCCCTGTTCGATTATTACCGACTGCATAAAGGCGCTCCACCGCGTGGCAGATGGATCCTTTGGGGGGTCATCCTGCCTGTACTGTATGGCGGGATCATTGAACTATTGCAGCTCTACCTGTTTACATCGCGCAGCGCAGAGTGGGGCGACTGGTTTGCCGATGCGGCAGGTTCGCTGGCGGCACTTCTCCTTGCAAGATTTTATCTGAGAAAAAGGGGAAAAACAAAAAAAAAATTATCTTTGTAGAAAAAAGGGCCTGACCGGGTTACTTGCGCGAATGTGTAAAGAGAATGAGTTCAGCCCCTTGCCGGGAGTCATGGTTACATTGTGAGTGGTTTGATTAAAATTTGACGCCTTATGAAATACGAAGATTTAAAAATTCTCGATGAATTGAAAGAAAAGGGAAGTATTACCGAAGAGGAATACCAGCGCGAAAAAGCGAAGATTCTGAATGAAGGGCGTGCATCTGCGCACGGAGACAGACGACCGCTGTTCGGGTTGACGGAGAACACTTATCTGATGTTGATGCATCTCTCGCAGTTTGCCGGCTTCCTGCTTCCAGTGGCCGGTTTTGTGGTGCCGATTCTCCTGTGGACGATGAACAGGGGACAGAGTACCATGGTGGATATGCACGGCAAGAATATTGTCAATTTTATGATCAGCTACCTGATCTATGTCTCGCTGCTCTGTATCATTCTGATTGGGATTCCTTTGGCCATCGTCCTCGGTCTGCTCTATACTTTGCTTGTGATCCTGGCGTCGGTAAAAGCCAGCAATGGCGAATACTGGAAATATCCGTTTACGATACAATTTATTAAATAATGATCCAGGAACAGTTGGTAAACTATTCGAATGTGCAACTTAATCGCGATGAGAACATCATCTTGCGAAATGTAAACCTGACGGTGAACCGTGGAGACTTCCTCTATATCATCGGAAAGGTGGGATCGGGAAAAAGCACGCTGATGAAGAGCATGTATGCGGAACTGCCCGTTGAGTCGGGTAGTGCGCGCGTGTTCGATTATGAGCTGGCTTCGATTAAACCTAAGCTGGTGCCTTTTCTGCGCAGGAAGATCGGCATCGTCTTCCAGGATTTCCAGTTGCTGATCGACCGTACGGTGGAGAAGAACCTGGAGTTTGTGCTCAGGGCTACCGGCTGGAAAAACAAACAGGAGATCAGTGACCGCATCCATGAGGTGCTGGTGCAGGTGGGGATGCAGAACAAAACCTACAAGATGCCGCACGAACTCTCCGGGGGTGAGCAGCAACGTGTGGTGATCGCCCGTGCGCTGCTTAATTCCCCTGCGCTGATCCTTGCCGACGAACCTACCGGCAACCTTGACCCCGAAACGGGGAGTCTGATCGTCTCGCTGTTGCAGGAGATCGCCGAGAGCGGTACGGCAGTCATCATGTCTACGCACAACTACTCTATCGTGCAAGCCTTTCCGGGCAAGATCATGCGCTGCCAGCACATGGAATTGGAGGAAATGATTACTGAGTAGCTTTCTTCCGGCTCTCCGGATGTTGACTCCTATTTTTTTACTGCATCTGCCACATCTCACTCTTTTTTTTGTACCTTTGCACCTTTGCAAAACTGATTATATAAATACTTCACGATCGTGGCTGATACAAAGTACATTTTCGTTACGGGCGGCGTGGTTTCCTCACTGGGTAAGGGGATCATTGCATCGTCACTCGGCAAGCTGCTGCAGGCAAGAGGATATAAGGTAACCATTCAAAAGTTCGATCCCTACATCAATGTGGATCCGGGCACACTCAATCCTTATGAGCATGGGGAGTGTTACGTCACCATCGACGGGCACGAAGCCGATCTGGATCTGGGTCATTATGAACGATTCCTCAACATCCAGACCACCAAAGATAACAACATTACCACCGGGCGTATCTATCAGAATGTGATCCAAAAAGAGCGCCGTGGCGATTATCTGGGAAAAACCGTGCAGGTGATCCCGCACATCACCGATGAGATCAAGCGGAATGTGAAATCACTTGGGATCAAGAGTAAGTTCGATTTCGTCATTACAGAGATCGGCGGTACGGTAGGAGATATCGAATCCACCCCTTTTCTGGAGGCTGTGCGTCAGCTCCGCTGGGAGCTGGGCAAAAACTGTTTCTGTCTGCACCTGACTTATGTGCCCTATATTGCGGCCGCGGGTGAGATGAAAACCAAACCGACACAGCACTCGGTGAAGGAGCTGCAATCGCTTGGAATACAGCCCGATATGCTGGTATTGCGTACCGAAAGAAAGCTGAACAAGGAGATTCTGGACAAGGTGGCACTCTTCTGTAACGTGGAGCAGGGTGCCGTAATGCAGTCGGTGGATGTTTCCACCATCTATGAGGTGCCGGTGATGATGCAGAAGCAGGGGATGGATGAGGTGGTGCTGCGCAAGATGAACATGCCGGCAGGAGAGAGTAACGGCCTGGAGCCGTGGAAAGCCTTCCTGCAAAAACGCAGAGATGCTCGCAAGGAGGTCCGTATCAAGCTGGTGGGTAAGTATGCCGAACTGCCGGACGCCTATAAATCGATCAACGAATCCCTCTCGCAGGCGGCTATCTACAACGACAGGAAACTGGTGTTGGATGTGTGCCATTCCGAGAAGATCACGGAGGAGAATGTGGCTGAGATGCTGGGCAATGCCGATGGCGTCGTGATTGCACCCGGCTTTGGACAACGGGGTATTGAGGGTAAGTTCATCTCCCTGACCTATACCAGGAAGAACGATATCCCCACCTTCGGCATCTGCCTGGGGATGCAGTGCATGGTGATTGAATATGCCCGTTCCGTGATGGGACTGGAGGGTGCCAACTCCACCGAGATGGATCCGAAAGCGGAGCATAGGGTGATCGACCTGATGGAAGGGCAAAAGCATATCACCAACATGGGCGCTTCCATGCGCCTGGGGGCCTACGACTGCGTGCTGAAGAAAGGTTCTCTGGCATACAAGGCATATGGCAAGACTAAGATACAGGAGCGTCACCGCCACCGCTTCGAATTTAACAATGAATACAAGGATCGGTTTGAAGCAGCCGGCATGAAATGTACCGGTGTCAACCCCGATTCCGACTTGGTGGAGGTGGTGGAGGTGCCTGCCCTGCGGTGGTTCCTGGGAACACAGTTCCACCCCGAGTATAACAGTACCGTTATTTCTCCCAACCCATTGTTTATGAGCTTTGTGCAGGCCGCGGCAGAAACGAGTGAATTAAGAAAGAAATCAAGCTAAAAGAGTTATTTTCCGACAGCCTCGGCTGCAGACGATTGAATATGGATAAAAATACAATCATAGGATTGCTGCTGATTACAGCTATCATCATCGGCTTTTCTATTTACAACAGACCGACCAAAGAACAGCTGGCAGTGCAGCAGCGGATGCGTGATTCCCTTCAGCTCGTAGAGAAACAGCGCACTGAAACGGATCGGCCGCGTAACGCCGCGGAGAGCGGCGTTGCCGACTCCATGCAGGGAAACAGCGCAGCCGATTTTTTCGGTACGGCTGAGGAACTGCCTGTCCCTGCAAATGAGCCCGCCACTTCAGCTGCCGTCACTCACTCCGACTCGCTTTCGCTGATTCCTCCGTCAAAAGTGAGTGCCGAACCGGTGGTGTTGGAAAATGAAAGGGTCCGTATCGTGCTGAATACGCTGGGCGGAAGCATCCAATCGGTGCAGCTGAAAGAGTATCTTCAACATACAGGTGACAGCCTCTATCTCTTTGACGGTGACGAAGCGCGTTTCAATCTGGACCTCTTTAACCGGAACAGCGTGCGCCTGTCGACCGCGACAGCCTGTTTTACGCCCATCCGCAGTGCGGAAAACAACCGTGTGACGATGCGTCTGCAAACGAACCCGAAACAGTATATCGATTTCGTATACACCCTGCCGGCCGATGAGTACATGATGGACTTTGAGGTGCGGGTGGGAGGCATGCGCAATGCCCTTCATCCGGAGAGTCTGACAAACTTCAGGATGTACTGGGAGCAGAAGGTGCGCCAGCAGGAGAAAGGGAGAGCGTTTGAGAACCGTTTTACGCGGATTCATTACAAATACGACCGGCAGGATGTGCAGAAGATGAGCGAATCGAAGAACGACCGGAGGGAGCTCTCCGATCCGTTAAAGTGGTTTGCCTTTAAGGATCAGTACTTCTCTGCCATTGTGATCGGCAAGAAACCGTTCAGTAACACCATCCTTACCTCGGAGGTGCTGCATGAAGCGAATCATATCAAAGCGTATGCTGCGGAGGTATGGGTGCCGGGAGAGATGAGTGCCGACAGTGATCTGATCACTGCGGGTTTCAACTACTATTTCGGGCCGGTGCATTACAAAACCCTGAAAGCCTACGACAAGGGTGTGAGCGACAGCACACAGAAGCTGCAGCTGCAGGAGGTCGTCTACCTGGGTTACAAATGGTTGAGTTGGGTGAACAAATGGTTTGTCATCCCCGTTTTTAATTTTTTCCTCTCCCTCGAATGGGGCATGGGTCTGATCATCCTGATCCTGACACTGATGGTGAAGATCGTGATCTCACCGCTCACCTACAAATCCTATATATCCTCTGCCAAGATGCGGGTGCTGCGTCCTCAGATCCAGGAGCTGGAGAAAAAGTTTCCCGGCAAGGAGCAGGATATGATGATGAAACGACAGCAGGCCACCATGGAGCTCTATAACAAGGTGGGGGTAAGCCCGATGAGCGGCTGCCTGCCCATGCTGATCCAGATGCCCGTTTTGCTGGCGCTCTTCTTTTTCTTCCCTTCGGCAATCGAATTGCGGCAGCATGGTTTCCTGTGGGCTGATGACCTCTCTACCTACGATTCACTGATCTCCTGGAGCGGTAACATTCCTTTTGTGACCAGGTTTCTGGGAAACCATATCAGCATCTTCTGTCTGCTGATGACCGTGGTGAACGTTGTCTACACAAAATACAACATGAGCATGACCGATACCGGCCAACAGACCTTGTCGGGCATGAAGTATATGCCCCTCTTCATGTCGGTCTTCATGTTCTTCTTCCTTAACTCATACCCCGCAGGACTGAACTACTACTATTTTCTCTCTACATTGTATACCATTCTGATCACCCTGATCATGAAGCAGACGATCAATGAGGATAAGATCCTGGCAGAGTTGGAAGCCAACAAGAAGAAACCGAAAAAGAAATCGGGTTTTATGGCCCGGCTGGAGGAAGCACAGAAGCTGCAGGAAAAACAGGCCCGCGAGCGGGCGAAAGAAAACGCCAAACGCAATTACCGTTGAACCGGAATTGCGTATTGTATAAAAGCCGGAGGTTGCATCTTCCGGTTTTTTATTCGTAAAAGTGCGAGAGGTGAACTAATTTTTCAGATGATTGTTTAAAATATGATTTGGCCTCTTTATTCGGGTATTCCTCACTAACAGAACAAAGAGGTTGTTTTTCTTAAGACAGTAAACGTTGGTAGCACAAACGATTAAATTATATGGCTATGAGTGAAGAAAAAAAAGTGCTTGAATATGACGAGGATGATTCCTTGAAATTTATCAGGGATTATTTACCCAAAGAGATGAAAAAAGCGTTCTCTGATGATGAAATCAACTATATTGTAGATCTCATTTATGAGTTCTACGAAGAAAAGGGGTTTCTGGATGAGAATGATGACACCGAGGTTGCGATCGATGAGGATGAATTGCTGGAGTACGTCTTAACGAATGCCCGCAAGGATGCAATCAGAGACTACTCAGACGAACAGATCGAGGCCATCGTGTCGGGTGAGCTTGCATATTGTGATACACTGAATCTGTTCGATTGAGCAGATCATCTTTAGGACACGTGCTAACATTACATATTTAATAGTAAATACAGAACAGACTATGAAACAATTATCGAAATTATTTGGCATTGCCCTCTTAGGCGGTGCGATGGTATTCTCCGGTTGTGGGTTGAGCAGAACCGTACAGGGAGGTGGTATCGGTGCCGGCGCAGGGGCTGCCTTGGGTGCAGGAATAGGAGCTATTGCCGGAGGTGGCCGAAGTGCAGCGGTCGGAGCAGGTATCGGAGCGGTGCTGGGAGGTACTGCCGGAGCCATTATCGGGAATAAGATGGACAAACAGGCTGCTGAGCTGGCACAGATTGAAGGAGCTCAGGTGGAAAAGGTGAACGAAGGAGAAGCGATCAAGGTGACTTTCGAGTCGGGGATTTTGTTCTCTACCAATTCCAGTACGCTGAATACCGCATCACGCATCTCTCTCGACAAGTTTGCCACCTCACTGCTGAATAATCCGGATACCGATGTGAAGATTTATGGCCATACCGATAGTACAGGCAGCGATGCCATCAACAATCCCTTGTCACAACGCCGTGCTGAGTCAGTATACGGCTACCTGTTGTCAAAAGGTGTTTCCGGTACACGCATGATCTCTGAAGGGTTTGGTTCTTCACAGCCCGTGGCGGACAACAATACTGTTGCCGGAAGGGCGGAGAACCGTCGTGTGGAGGTGTTTATCCTGCCCAATGCAAAAATGATCCGGGAGGCAAAAGAACAGGCCCGGTAAACCATTCAACTGAATATTTACACAAGATCGCGTTGCCTACAGGGTGACGCGATTTTTCACATATCAGCGGATTTGTATGGCAGAAAATGTATCTATACCAGCAGAAGGTTCGGTGAAGGAGAAGGTTGAGTTGCTGATCCCCCAGTTAAAGGCATTGACGGAAGACGAGCCGGATTTGATTGCGAATATGGGCAATATCGCCTCTGCCCTGAAAGAGGCTTTCGACTTTTTCTGGGTTGGATTTTACAGGGTTGACGGTGAGCAGTTGGTGCTCGGCCCTTTTCAGGGTCCGGTGGCATGTACCCGCATCTCTTATGGAAGGGGCGTATGTGGTACGGCATGGAAACAGGGGAAAACCCTGGTCGTCCCCGATGTAGATCAATTTCCGGGACATATTGCCTGTAGCTCCCGGTCACGTTCCGAGATCGTGATCCCGCTTTTCAGGGAGGGGAAGGTGTGTGCCGTGTTCGACGTGGACAGCGACGAGTTGGATCGTTTTTCGGAAACAGATGCCTTTTATCTGGAGAAAGTTGTTTCTTTGTTAAAATTTTAGCCGCATTTTTTTGCAATCATCAGACAAAACATTACCTTTGTACCCGCAAATTCAAGCAAGATGTTGCCCGGAAAGACGGCAAGAGAGCCGGATTCGGAAAAGAAACCGTTTGCGAAAGTAAGTTTCCCCCGGGAACATATTGCGAAAGTAGCTCAGTTGGTAGAGCACGACCTTGCCCCCAAAGGGAAATTGAAAACGACCTTGGCAAGGGAGGTGATATCATCTGTCGAAAGCTCTTAAATGACAAACATATTGCGAAAGTAGCTCAGTTGGTAGAGCACGACCTTGCCAAGGTCGGGGTCGCGGGTTCGAGTCCCGTCTTTCGCTCCATTCATCCCGGTTGGGCCGGCATACTGACAGAGGAACAAAAACAGACTCCTGAACAAATTGTTCGGGAGTTTTTTTTGGGCGCCGGCATAGCACTTACCTCGGGGATGAAAGTCCACGATGGGAGGTATAGTCACCAACCACTCCCTTCGGGTAAAGGAGGCATCGCGAGGTGGAATTGTAAAATTCTGACATACAGGCGACCTGCCAGCAGAAGAATAGGACAGCAATACTCCCCGCTGTGCAATTTTAAAATTTGACAATGATCCCGAGGGTGGGCAGCACTGTGCCACTGTAGGTTTCAATCTCTCTCAGCAGTTGCTTCTCCTGTGGATTGGCCGGATCATCCATCACCTGTCCGCCGGTGTCTCTGTTGGTGAAGATGGGTGGGTTTTCCGACTGGGAGTGATAGGCGTTCTGCACATCGGCGTAGAGGTTCAGCATCCATTTATGGTAATAGAACTCCTTGTCGAGGCGCAGGTCCAGCTGATGCGAATCGTCCAGTCGCAGCCTATTGTAATTTTTATAGTCGATATATGCCTGGTTGGTGGCACTCCACGCTGCCTTGCGGGTGGAGTGCTCCATATCGATGGGAGAGTAGGGGGCACCCCCCACAAAGCGCCAGCGCATGGAGACATTCCAGTTGCGCGGCAGCCGGTAGCTGCTGATCAGGTTGAGTAGATGACGGGTGTCCCAGTTGGAGGGACGGTAGGTACCCTCACGGTCGGTAAACTCACTCTTGAAGAGGGTGTAGGTCAGCGTGCTGTTCAACTTCCGCCAAGCGATCAGCTTGCCGGAGAATTCCAGCCCGTAGGCGCGTCCCCTGCCCGTGGAGAGGATCTCCTCATCGCCTGTTTGTCCATAGTCGGCACCTTTGCCGGCGATGCTGATCCCTTCCGTCACTGAGAGCGGATAGTTTGCATACTGTTTGTAGAACCCTTCCAGGTTGAAGCGGGTCGCATCGGTGGGGCGAAACTCCAGGCCGGTGATGGCCTGGTGGGAGAGAATATGCTTTAGCTGTTCGTTTTTGTTGACGTAGTTGCCCGCTGCATCCTTAAAGCCCAGCGTGGTGTAGGCTGGGCGCATGGCATAACGGCCGATGTTGCCGTTCAGCTCCCACTGGTCGCTGATTCTGTAGGAGGCCGAGAGCCTTGGTGAGAGCTGGTTAAGGGGATTTCCCATGTTGCGATTGTAGTTGTTGGCGATGGTGTTGACCCCTAGGGAGAGAGAGAGCCGGTCGTTGAGGTAGGTATCCGATACCTGGATAAATACCCGGTATGCCCACAGGTTGAGATCGGTATGGTAGATCAGGTCGGTGAGCGACCCGTTTACAAAAGCCTTGCGGTTTGTTGCATTGGTGTAATGCGAGTAGGTTACGCCCGCGCCGAGCAGGATCTTCACCGGCAGGTGGGGGTAGCTGCGTTCGAAACGCAGTTTGTTCTCCGCCTCGTCCGACCGGTAGTCGGAGATCTTCGGCTGTGACTCTTCGTTGTCCGTATACTTGTAATTGTTGTTCCGCAACATGTTCCTGCTTAGCACCCAGGTGTCGAAGAAACGATCGCTGAAATGCTTGTAGACTGTACCCACTGCATAGTTCCACTGCTCATAGACGGGCAGGTAGTTGAGCAGGTATTTTTGTGCTTCTGTCCCCGTTTCCTGCAATCCCGTATTGAGCGTCATATGGTCGATGGCTCCGATGCCGATCAACATGAGCTCATTCTTCGGATCGAGCTGTACCTTGTATTTCACCTGAAAGTCGTTGTAGGTTGGCAAGAAGGGGAGGCCGATCAGCTTGAACAGCAGTTGCAGGTAGGACTGGCGGGCGGAGACGATAAAGGTGGACTGCTCGCCGAGGGGTCCGTCCATCGTGAAGGCGGCGTCTGAGGCACCCACGGCAAGCTTAGTGTGGATGCGGTCGCGACTGCCGTCCTTCTGCCGGATATCCATCACTGAGCTCAGCGCGTGGGGGCGGTTGGCCGGGAAGGCGCCGGTGTAAAAATTGATCTCCCGCACAAAATCTGGGTTGATCACCCCCACGGCACCACCGGAGGATCCCTGGGTGGCGAAGTGATTGATGATCGGAATCTCGATGCCGTCGAGGTAAAAGACGTTCTCCGAGGGCCCTCCGCCGCGCACGATCAGGTCGTTACGGTTCGGATCGGTGGCACCTACCCCGGGC
>Ga0265294_10000767_pt1 | contig 43337 bp, 36 predicted proteins | sample MunlanPumphouse3_FD_192504 | JGI IMG/M metagenome (GOLD analysis project Ga0265294, IMG submission 192504) | Groundwater microbial communities from a municipal landfill in Southern Ontario, Canada - Pumphouse #3 | ecosystem: Environmental > Aquatic > Deep subsurface > Groundwater | place... | reverse complement strand
TTGTCAATGAATATGGCGCCGACACTTTGCGCATTTACGAAATGTTTATGGGTCCGCTTGAAACAACCAAACCATGGTCCACCAAAGGCGTAGAAGGCTCCCGACGTTTCCTTGAGCGGGTTTATCGGATGTTTACCGAAGTCGTAAAAATCGATGACCAAAATACCCAACTTGAACGGGTTTGTCATCAAACCATTAAAAAGGTAAACGAAGACATCGAAAACCTTCGCTTCAACACCGCAATCGCCCAGATGATGATTTTTGTCAACGAAGTATACAAGGCACCGAATGTTCCGAAAGAATATTTGGAAAACTTCTTGAAACTATTGAACCCATTTGCCCCTCATCTAACCGAAGAATTATGGGAATTTCTAGGTCATAAAGAAACGATAGCCTATGAACCATGGCCGGAATATGACGAAGCCAAAACCATTCTGGACGAAATAACCATTATCGTTCAAGTAAACGGTAAACTTCGGGATCGTTTAACTGTCCCAAGAGATACTGCTACAAAAGAATTGGAAAATCTTGCTTTGGGCAACAAACGCGTTCAAGGTTTTCTCAAAGATTTGACGGTTCAAAAGGTAATCGTTGTTCCGAATAAACTAGTCAATATCGTTGCCAAATAACGAAAATTAAATCAATTTCTCTAGAACAGGGAAATTGATTTTTTTTTATTTCCAAGTTTATTTTTTTAATTTACGAAACAGGAAAAAATGAATTAAAGTTATGATATCACGGAAATAAGATATATTGATACTTACACAACAAAAATCAATTTTAAAATAGTTTTTTGTTTGCCAAAAGATGATAAAGAATTCATTTTAACATTTACAATAGATTCCAGATACAAAAAAATAAACCAAAAACAAAAGCCTTTAAGGGGGATAAGGGGTTAATTTTAGAAAATAATAATAAAAAAGATCATGTCAGATCCCATTAACTTAAAAACGGTATTCTATTAATGAATGGTTTCGACTTTTTTGGCGAGAATTCTTAAGATTTCTCAAACAATTGTTAATTTATTAAAGACAACTGTACTCCCTTTTTCGCAAACTGTTTTTCTTGATAACCTGGGAAGGAAATGATAGAATGTGTTCATGAAGGGTGCAAAGAAAAACTGGTTTTGTCCTCATAAACGGGGCTTTTCGGGGTTGTGGAGGGTTCACCGTATCCCCAAGCGTTTAGCCAGTTCATTTTACCTAGGACTTAAAAAAGTTTTGATTCTCGATGTTTTTCCTTTCCCCTTGGAGAGCAAAGAAGATTGTTATTTGTTTAATTTGGTTGTTTCTAAAATTTTTAATTTGAACGTTTGTTTACAAAATGAGATGATTTGTTTTTGGTTTAATAGTCTTGAGGAGATGGAAAAAGAACTTGATTTTGATTGGATGGAGTTAAATCAGGATTGCTGGTTGATTGTGGTTTTAATTGGTTGATTAAAAAAGGAAATTATGGTAAAATTTTAGTAAGAATAGATGATTTTGCAAGAAAGATTTTATTCTAATTCAAGGAAGGAGTATACCAATGAAAATTAACATTCGTGGAAAAAACAAGTTGGAAATTACCCCAGCTCTTCGGGCGTATGCGGAAGAGAAAGTGGGCAAATTGGCGGGTTTATTTCATCCGCGACACGAAATTACCGCGCATGTTCTATGCAAAGTGTATGACAGTCATCATGCGGTGGAGGTAACGATTCCGACCAAACATTTGATCTTGCGGGCCGAAAGTGAAGCAGACACGATGTACGCCGCTATTGATCTTGTCGTTGACAAACTCGAACGACAACTCAAAAAATATAAAAGCCGGATTAATTCCATATTTAAGAAACGCGAAGGTATTAGTAACTACTTTAGCGACCAATTCAATGCTCAAGAAGAACCTAAGCAAGATTTAAAAGCTCTTGTGCGCAACAAAGAAATTGAATTAACCAAAATGAGCGTGGATGAGGCAGTTCTCCAAATGGAATTATTGGGCCACGACTTCTATTTATTCCTAAATGAAGACAATCACAAAGTAACTTTGATTTATCAACGCAATGATGGCAACTATGCCACCATTGAAGTAAAATAATTAATCGATTAAGGGGTGCCACATGCGCTCCTTTCTTTTATCGGGATAACCGTAATGAAATGCTTTACAAAAAAGCTATAAAATGGTATTATATATATATAATAATTACAGATTAAAAACAGATTATGTTTTTTTGATCCAGAAAGGGTGTATCAAAATGTTTAAGAAATGGTTCGACGTCAGCGTCAAAGAATACAAACGTTGCGTAAAAATTGCCGAAGAAGTTGACCAAAAAGCCGAAGAATATCGCCAAAAAAGTGACGAAGAATTGAAAGCGATGACCCCTTATTTTAAGGAACAATTGACACAAGGCGCTTCGCTTGACGACATTATGGTGGATGCCTTTGCCACTGCTCGGGAAGCTTGTACCAGAGTTTCGGGTTTAACCCCTTATAAAGTGCAAATAATCGGCGCCGCCGCAATGCATTTCGGTAATATTGCGGAGATGAAAACCGGTGAAGGTAAAACCTTAACTTCCGTAATGACTGCTTATCTTAATGCTTTAAGCGAGCTTGGCGTACACATCGTTACGGTTAACGAATATTTGGCCAGCCGGGACGCTCGGGATATGGGTGCGATTCACAACTTTTTAGGTTTAACCGTCGGTTTAAATTTAAGGGAACTATCTCCCGAAGAAAAGCGCTCAGCTTATAATTGCGATATCACTTATTCGACCAACAATGAACTTGGGTTTGATTACCTAAGAGACCATATGGTGATATACAAAGAAAACATGGTCCAAAGACCGCTGAACTTCGCTATCGTCGACGAAGTTGACTCAATTTTAATTGACGAAGCAAGAACCCCTTTGATTATTTCCGGTGGTGAAAAAAAAGGTCCAAACCTATACGTTCAAGCACAGACTTTTGTTCGCGGTTTACGAGAAGAAGACTATGAAATCGATATTAAGGCCAAACACATCGCTTTAACGGAAGCGGGTATCGCCAAAGCCCAACGGTTCTTTGGTGTTGATAATTTTTACGATATTCGCTATGTTCGTTTGGTTCACCATGTCAACAATGCGTTAAGAGCGAACTATATAATGAGTCGCGATATCGACTATGTCGTCCAAGACGGCAAAGTAATCATCGTTGACCCATTCACTGGCCGTTTAATGCATGGCCGTCAATACAGCGAAGGTTTGCATCAAGCCTTGGAAGCCAAAGAACGGGTGGAAATCAAAAAAGAAACCCGCACGCTTGCGACAATCACCTTTCAAAATTACTTTAGAATGTACAAAAAGCTTGCCGGTATGACCGGTACCGCAAAAACCGAAGAAGAAGAGTTCCGGAATATCTACAACATGCTTGTTGTCGAAATTCCCACCAATAAACCGGTAATTCGGATTGACGATAACGACCTCATGTTTGCCACCATGAACGCCAAGTTCAAAGCAATTGTCAAAGATATCGAAGAACGCCATAAGAAAGGCCAACCGGTGCTGGTTGGTACGATTTCCATCGAAACCAGTGAATTGATTTCCGACATGTTGAAACGTCGAGGGATTCCGCACAGCGTCTTAAATGCCAAACAACACGAAAAAGAAGCGGACATTATCATTAGAGCTGGTGAAAAAGGGGCGGTTACAATTGCCACCAACATGGCAGGTCGCGGTACCGACATTAAACTAGGCGAAGGCGTAAAAGAATTGGGCGGTTTAGCGGTTATCGGTACTGAACGTCATGAAGCCCGCCGGATTGACAATCAGTTGCGGGGACGGAGCGGTCGTCAGGGCGACCCTGGTTACAGCCGTTTCTATCTATCTGCCGAAGACGATTTGATGAGAAGGTTTGCGGGGGACAGATTTAAGACTTTACTTGGCATGATAGCCAAACCGGACGCCGAAGGCAACGAAACGCCGCTTGATTTAAGAATGTTTAGCCGGTTCGTGGAAAACGCCCAACGCAAAGTTGAAGGTTCCAACTACGACCGGAGAAAGAGCGTCGTGGAATACGATGAAGTCTTGCGTAAACAAAGAGAAATCATTTATCAACAAAGAAGCGACATTCTCTTCTTGGACGACATGGAACCGACCGTGCTTAAGATGATAGATGCGGTTATCGAGCGGAATGTAGATCGCTATGTTTCATCTTCCGGCAAGAAATCTACGCTTGATTTGAAAAACTTCATGACCAATGTGGCCTGGCGTTTCTTTAACCACGTTGAATGGACCGAAAGCGAATTTGAAAACAAAAGCGTTCCGGAAATCAAGGAAATGTTAATCAACAAGTTGAGAGCGAACCTGGAAGAAAAGAAAAGCAGTTTTCCAGAAGAAGTATATCGCGAATTCCTAAAGGTTATTATGTTACGGGTGGTTGACCGCTATTGGATGGATCATATCGATCAAATGAGCGAATTGCGCCAAAGCATCGGGTTAAAATCCTATGCTCAAATTAATCCGCTTCGGGAATATCAGGAAATCGGTTTTGAAATGTTTGAAACCATGGTAAACAGTATCGAAGAAGAAGTCGTAACATTCGTGAGCCGAGCTCAAATCCGTGATAACCTTCAACGGGAAGAAGTTGCGAAACCTACAGGAACCAATGCCGGAGATGAACCAGTTAAGAAAAAACCGGTTGTCATCGGTAAAAAGGTTGGACGCAATGACCCATGCCCTTGTGGCAGCGGGCGCAAATATAAACATTGTTGTGGCCAAAACGAATAATGAAAGGATTGTCCAATGGAAAAATGGGAAATTTCACGCGAGGTTCAGTATTTTAAAAACCGTTTAGAAGTCCTCAAAGACGTTATTGAACTTGACCACAAAAAAACACAAATTGCTTTCCTAGAAGCCAAAATGTCAGAACCTAACTTTTGGGAAGATGCCAACCGTGCTTCAAACCTTATTCAAGAATGCAATGCTTTGAAAGACACGGTGGAAACCTATCAAGAAATATATCAATCATACGAAGAATTAACCCTCATTTTGGAACTGGAAGACGCGGAATTATTTCAAGAAGCGGAAAAATTGATTTTTGACACCAAAAACAAATTATCCCACTTTGAAACGGAGTTGCTGCTAAGCGACGAATATGATAATCTTCCTGCTATTGTCGACATTCACCCGGGAGCTGGCGGTACCGAATCGCAAGATTGGGCCTTGATGCTTCTTAGGATGTATCAAAGATTTGTGGAAAGAAGGAACTTATCGTTTGAGTTAATTGACTATTTGGAAGGCTCTGAAGCCGGAATAAAAGGGGTTACCTTTATGGTCAAGGGAAAATATGCTTTTGGACTATTAAAGAGCGAAAACGGCGTCCATCGCTTGGTTCGCATATCGCCCTTTGACAGTAACGCCAGAAGGCATACTTCGTTTGCGGCGGTTCACGTAACTCCGGAAATCGATGAACGTTTTGATTTTGCCATCAATAGCGATGAATTGAAAATAGATACTTACCGTTCCAGCGGAGCAGGAGGGCAACACGTCAATACCACCGATTCGGCGGTTAGAATAACCCACTTGCCTACGGGAATTGTGGTCAGCTGTCAAAATGAACGCAGCCAAATTCAAAACCGCGAAAGAGCAATGAAAATATTAAAATCCAAACTATACCAATTGAACCTAGAACAACAAACCCAAAAACTAAAAGCTATTAGCGGCACCATTGAAGATAACAGTTTTGGGAGTCAAATCCGCAGTTATATCTTACATCCATATGCATTGGTAAAAGATCATCGCACCGAAGTTGAATCAACGAATCCGGCCAATGTGTTGGACGGCGATATTGATATTTTTATCGATGCCTATCTACAAAAGATGTCTAAAGATAAGAAACAATAATTGACAAGGAGAGTTGCCATGGTAAAAAACCTCATTAATAAACAATCAATAAAAGAATTTTTAATGATTAATTTAGGGGTGTTTTTAGCTGCACTCTCTTTTGCTTTATTCTTGGATAAATATGATGTTGTCATCGGAGGCGTAAGCGGTTTGGGTATTATCATCAAACATATACTTTGGTTTGAAGTCTCCACACCGCTAATTGTCTTGATTATCAATATTATCTTACTTTTGTTATCTTGGATTCTTCTAGGCAAATCGTTTTTCTTAAAAACCATTTATGGTTCCGTAATGTTTCCGGTTTTTGCCTGGATTGTCGAATTAGTAATGCGCCATTTACCGGAAATGGTTTCCTTGTCAAAAGACAATGATTATTTTTTAATCATTACGATTTCTGCGGTTTTAATGGGTGTAGGGCTAGGTTTAGCCATGAAATATGGCGCTTCCACCGGGGGAGTTGACATCATCCAATATGCTCTTCTTAAGTATTTAAAAATGCCGTTATCTTTAAGCATTATTTTCATTGACGGAATTGTAATTCTATATGGAGCCATTGAGTTCAGAAGTCTTGCCACTGCTTTATACGGAATAATCTTCATGTTTATTTCCGGTTACTTTATTGACAACATCATCTTTGGAGGTTTCAATGTTCGTTCCGCCCACATTATTACTCAAAAGCCGGCGGAAATTAAACAACGAATTTTTGAGGTATTAGGCCGAGGGGTTACCGAAGTGTATGCTCGGGGAGGTTATAGCGGAAATGAAATGATAATGTTGATTTGTGTTTTGAGAACCAGAGAGTATTATCAACTTCGTTCCTTGGTTCAGGAAATCGACGACAAGGCCTTTATCTTTGTCAATAAAGCAGCCGAAGTTAGAGGGGAGGGTTTCACTTTTGAGTACACAGACAGTAATTAGAATCAGTCGTATTGAAAAGAAAGCGCGCGATTATTTAGTTCATTATACTGTCAAAGACGGTTTAACGGAAGAAACCAACTCCGTACTGCTTGATGAAGAACAGATTGTTTCTTACCGAATCTTGAAAGATAAAGAATTCGATCATGATACTTGGAGAAAAATTGAAAAAGAAGCCAAAGAAATCGTGGGTTACAAAAAAGCCCTGCGATTCATCAATTATCAAACTCGAACCGAACACGAAATTCGCGAATATTTGCGCACCCATGATATGACAATGGAATCCATAGAAATTATCGTAAAAAGGCTAAAAAAGGCTAATTTGATCAATGATAAACGTTATGCTATGAATTTTGTCGATAATTACCTTCGCAATCAAAAAGGCCCTCAATATCTCAAATATCGTTTACAGGAAAAAGGGGTTGAACATAAAATTATCAGCCAGGTAATTGAAGGAATCTCCGAGGATGTGCAAAAAGAATCGATTATGCAAATCATTGAGAAAGAAAAACCCCGGTTGGAAACTTACCCAATTAAACGTCAAAAAGAATTAATAATGCAAAAGTGTTTGCGTAACGGGTTTAAAGGCGATATCGTTCTCAAATGTCTTGCCATGGTAAAGTGGCAAAGTTTGCATCAGGACCGCTTAAAATCCGACTTTCAAAAGATTAGCAAAAAAGAACAAAACCAACAGAAAATCATCCAAAAATTGCTTGCCAGGGGATATACTTATCAAGAGATAAAAGCTTTTTTAGAGGAAGAAGAAGAAAACCCGGAAAGCGAAGACTATTATTTTGAGTAATTAACTCATAATTGCTCAAATCACCCATAAAATGTTAATGGGTGGTTTTATGAAAAATAAGAAAAAAGTTCGCGAAGATTTAAGGAACCTTGAAAGAGGCTTTACCAAGGAAAAAGAACTAGAAGAAAGTTTAAAATACGAGATTGCCAAAGAACATCAGGATGTCTACAAGCAATCCGGAAATAAAAACAAATAGTAAAAAATAGGTAATTTTCCTTGCAAAAATGTTCAAAATAAGGTAGAATATTAATAATAACAATATAATCAAAACAAAACAATCTTCAGGGCAGGGTGAAAATCCCGACCGGCGGTATAGTCCGCGAGCAAGCACTTTTGTGTAAGCATGATTTGGTGCAATTCCAAAACCGATAGTTACAGTCTAGATGGGAGAAGATTATTGCTTTTTTGCTTTTTGCTATTTAGGCAAAAAGCTTTATTTGGCAATTCCCTATGCGCCTTGAAGAGGTGCATTTTTCTTTTTCTAGGAGGTCTTTATGAAAAAACAAAAAGTCTTAAAAATTGCCCAAATAAGCATTTTGGTCAGTTTATCCTTTATTTTGTATTTGCTTAAATTTCCCGCCGCAACCATCATTCCGATTTTTCCCACCTTTTTAGAATTGCAATTTTCCAATTTGCCGGTTATCATCGGAGGTTTTATCTTGGGGCCGGTTGAAGGTGTTATCATGGTTGTAATCCGGACACTTTTGAAATTGCCGCTTACCCATACGATTGGCGTGGGAGAAATTGCGGATTTGGTGATTGGTATTGCGACGGTTCTTACTTCATCTTTAATATACCGTAAATGGCGCACCAAACGGGGCGGTTACTTTGCACTTCTTTTTGGCGCAATCGCTTGGGTAGTTGTGGCAACGCTCGCCAACTGGTTATTTATTTTGCCTTTCTACATTGATCTTATGGGGTTTGAGGCAATTCTGGGGATGTTAAAAACAATTCCGGGCGTTACCGAAAGCAATTATATGGTAAAATATCTCTTTGTCGCAATTGTTCCATTTAACGTAATCCTTGCTACTTTAGTTTCTTTTGTTACTTCGCTGGTTTACAAAAGTGTTTCCAACTTTTTTAAAGCAAGGGAGTAAAACTATAATTAAAAATTAGTTAAACCCTTCATGGTTGTTTACTCAAGAAACCATGAAGGGTTTTTTTAAAAGAGAAAAATAAAAAATAGAGCCTATCAGCTCTATTTCGGTTTGTCTATTGAAGCAAAAAACTTTTTTAGAAATTTCAATGCACCTTGTTCTTCAATTGGTGCGGTTTGGTATTTTGCCACTTGTTTTACCATGGGACGGGCATTACCCATCGCCACGCCGTGATAAGCGGTTTGTACCATGCCAATATCGTTATTGCCGTCGCCGATGGCGATAATGTTTTCCGGTTTGATCTTGTAGTAGTTTGCTGCTTGCAGCATTCCTTCTTTTTTATCGACTTTTGGGTGATAAATTTCCACGATGTCGAATTCATTGACTTTCCAATGGCGGGCTTCGATTTGGTTTTCGCGGTTATGTTCGACGTACTCATATAAGAGGTGCAAATGCGAATCCTTGACAAATACCAAAGCACCGTGCGGATCTGCTGTTAATATCTTTGGCAATTCCCCCGCAAACATTCTTCCCCCATCAAGATGGAGGAAATCACGGATTTCGGAGTTATAGTTATGAACGTAAATATCGTCATGAATTTCGCAGAAAATATTAATTAAACCGTCTTGCAAAATCTCGATGATGTTGAACAGTTCTTGTCGCGAAACTCTGATATCGGTAATCGGATAGTTGGGGTCGGTTGGATTGGTGATGTAGGCGCCGTTGTAATTGATTAGCGGAGTATCTAAATCCAACAATTGATAGACAAAATAACTTGAACGAAAAGGCCGACCGGTGGCGATGACAATCTTATGTCCCAAACTTTTTAAGTATCGAAGATAAGCAAAAGTTTCTTCATCGTAACTGGATAAACTGTACATTAAGGTTCCGTCTAAGTCAATTGTAATTAAGTATTTTTCCATGGTGATTTTCCTTTCATGGCATTATATCATAATTTAACCGTTCTTGGCAAATAATCCGCCAATTTTTCAACCGGGAATGGTGTAAAGTAAAAATGGATGCAGATTTTTCTAAAAAGGAAAAAAACTTGAAATACGTTTGCAAAAAAGGCGTTTTTATAGTAAAATATTTAATGAGGTGTTTAGAAATGTTTTTCGCGTGGTACAACAATCTCGACAACGCTTTAACGGAGTTTTTTGCCAAAGTGTGGAGTTATTTCACTTGGCAGAACTTTGTTTTTATCATGACGGGAATTGTCATGGGTTTTGTCCTTTGTATGGGGTTTTACAGCTTAATTGTCATGTATACCATCAAACAAGAAGCCAAGACCAAGCAAACCGTCATTGATCCGAATGATGGGAAATTAAATAAATTGGTTGATGAGATTAAAGCACGTTACAAAGAAGAATCCGTGGGAATGAGCGTGAAAGAAAAAGCGGCGCTTTTGGGAAATACGGTCTATGATACCATCAATATTATTGCCGGAGAATATTACCCTAATTCCAAGTATCCGATTTATGAATTGTCGATTGAGGAAATGTTGCAATTTTTGCATTATTTGCCATCGCGAATCGATTTACTTTTTTCCAATAAATACCTCAATCGCTTAAAAAAGACCACTGTCAGCCAAATATTCAGGTTGATTGAAGTTAAGAAAAAAGTGGAAGAACAAAAAGCCATTAAAGCCGCCAATCGCTTAAAACTCAATAAAATTTCCCAATTTGCTTTTAGTGTCCTAAATTATGCCAATCCGGTATATTGGATTAAAAAATGGGTGATAGGCGGAACCGTAAATATCGTTTTAAGCAAATCGGCGATATTAATTATTGATATTGTTGCTGATGAGACCAATAAAATGTACAGTAAGAGCATTTTCGATCAAGAAAAAGCGCTTCGCAGTGCGGATATCGAAAAAGTAATTCGTGAAATAGAACAAGAGGGAGGAGAATAATTAATGAAAGAACGGCGACGGGATTTTTACATTGCTTCGATTACCGAGCCTAAACAAGAAGAAAAGAAAGAAACGATTCAAGTCCAAGACCCTCAAGGCAAACCCGAAATCAAACCCAGCGAATTTATCTCTCCTTTTTTAGGCCGTCAGAAGAACACGGTTGGGACACCACCTGCGGTGTCGTATGGGAATGCGGGGAAGCAATACGAAGGTTATCGAAAGACGCGGAAAATGACCCCGGAAGAAGTACGTAGACAAAACGCCAGTTACGTTCTCAATACCGAACAATATAAACAAATATTAAAAAAAGGCGTTATCCCTCAAATCGTTGAGGAACCGGTTTCAAACAAATCTCAGTACGAAGAAACTTTGGTGTTTGAAGATAAGGTAAAAACTTCCTCTAAAAAAGACCAATTTCAGTATTATGACCAAAATGACGAAATAGAAGAAGACGATATTTTCCAAGAAGAAATCATCATTCCTGAAGAAGAAATTAAACCGGACCTCCCGGTGAAAAAAAGCGAACCAAAGGAAAAACCGAAACCAAAACCAATCAGACCCCCAAGGGCTTTTAAAAGCCCACCGCTTTCCTATTTAAAAAAGGAGCCGATTGCCCGAGGAGGAAAAAGCGAATGGGCGGAAAGGTGTTCCGAACTGCTTAATCAAGTCTTCATTGATTTTGATTTTGGCGGAGAGGTCGCGGGTTATATTCAGGGTCCTTCGGTAACGCAGTTTTTAATCAATATCAGAAAAGGCACGACGGTAAAGAACATTACCGCTTTGGAAAAAGATTTGCTTCGCTATCTTGAGGTACGCAATGTGCGCATCCAAGATCCAATCCCGGGGACAAGTTATGCAGGAATTGAAGTGCCGAATGCGGAGCGGAAAAACGTGTTATTAGGCAACTTAATTGACAATCCGTTGTTCCTGAATGACCCAAGAAAACTTCAAGTTGCACTTGGTATTGACATCTCAGGCGAGTTTATATATGCAGATATCGCTAAAATGCCACATGGATTGATTGCGGGGGCGACCAATTCGGGAAAAAGCGTATGCATCAACTCGATGATAATCTCCCTTCTTTATAAAAACTCTCCGGAAGATTTAAGGTTGATTTTGATTGACCCGAAAATGGTAGAACTATCAAGTTATGACGATATTCCGCACCTCGCAATGCCGGTTATCACTGACAGTAAGTTGGCAAGCCAAGCTTTAAAGTGGGCTGTGGAGGAAATGGAAAGGCGATTTGTGCTTTTCAACAACTTGCACCTTAAAAATATTGTTGCTTATAACCGAAAAATGGATGAAGATTATGGCGACAAAATGCCCTATATTGTCATCATCATTGATGAGTTATCCGATCTCATGATGGTAGCCGCAAACGAAGTGGAAAGCCACATTCAACGATTAACCCAAAAAGCCCGAGCCGCCGGTATCCATGTGATTGTGGCAACCCAAAGACCGTCGACCGATATTATTCGCGGCAGCATTAAAAACAACATTTTGGTGCGGGCAGCCTTTAGAGTAGCATCAAACGTTGACTCCCGCACTATTCTTGACCATGGCGGTGCCGAAACCCTTCTGGGTAACGGCGATATGTTATATTCCGATCCAACGGGCGAATACCGTCTTCAGGGAGCCTTTGTCGATGACAGCGAAATCAGCCGAATAACTTCCTATTTGCGGGATAACTACGGACCTCAATATTTAATTGATTTATCCGAATTGGAAGAAAAAGTCGAAGTTAACGAAGACAACGACGCAACGCTTGATCCGTTGTTTAATGATGTAGCCTATTTTGTGGTTAGAAACAATACCGGGTCAAACAATAAAATTACCCAAGCATTTAAAATCAGTTTTAACCGGGCCGACCGGATGCTTATAGCTATGGAAAGTTTGGGAATCGTTAGTTCAACGGTTAAAGGAAAACAACGCGAAGTTCTTGTCAATGAAACTGAACTAGAGACGATTCTAAATAGGAAGTGATGAAATGGACGGATTATCTCCCAACGACGTAAATAACAACAATTCAGAAAACTTAGATCAAATTAAACAGGTTGATAATCAACCAGAAGAATTAAGGGACGAAACATTTGACGATAACCCAACGCAAGATAATGGTGATTTCGAAAAAGAGGATGGCAAAAAGCAAAAAAAGCACAAAAAGAAAAAATACTATACACCAAGCGAACTGATGCTGAGATTATTGGGCTTTATCTTGTGTTCGCTAATCTATCTTTTCATCATTTCTCAAGAAAATTATTTGAAATTAAAAATTGTCGAAATCACTCTTGCAGAAAAGTATTTTAATTCCATTATGCTTTTTACGCACCTAATGAGTATTGCTTCCCTATTAATAGTTTTCTATTACCTGCTTCATCTAATCAAACCAAACAAATTCCCTTTTGAGGTAAAGACGAAATCGACGACGCTTACTGTCAATATTTTGGACTGGATCTTAATCTTACCGATTTGTGTAGTGATTTCCACTTTCTGCTTGGCCTTTATCTTTACTACGAGCGCGGTCAGAGGCTCTTCGATGGAACCGACTTTAGTTCAAGATGACGAGCTAATAGTTTTTTATAAAAAAGATTTCGAACGTTTTGATATCATCATTATAGAAATTAAAACAGGACACTACAATTGGTCGGGAGAAAAGTATTTTGTCAAACGGATTATCGGCCTGCCGGGAGAACGTGTCGATTATCGTTTTAATCCAACAACCGGTTACACCGATTTATATATTAATAATCAATTGGTGGAAGAAGCGTTTTTTAAAGAAAAAACCGCTTCAACGGTTACTAATCAAATGCCTAGGGGAGTAGAACCATTCGAATGGGAAGAAAAGTGTTTTTATTTTGAGGACGGGGAAAAGGACTATTGTTCCGGAAGCGGAACTAGTTTGGTAATCCCGGAAGGCTTCTATTTTGCTTTGGGCGATAATCGGGTGGTAAGCGAGGACAGCCGTGTTATCGGCCTAATTCATGAGGAAGATATTATAGGGGTTGCCAAATTTCGCCGAAAAGCTTTATGGTTTGAACGATTGGAGTAATATCATGACGACTTACATTCAATGGTTTCCCGGCCATATGGCCAAAGCCTTAAGGGAAATGAAAGAAATGGCAAAATTAATTGATTTGGTGATAATTTTGCTAGATGCAAGGGCACCCCAATCATCCCAAAATCCGTTGTTCTTAGAAGCCTTTGCCCATAAGCGTTTACTTTATGTGCTTACAAAAATCGATAAAGCCGATGAAACCGAAACCAAAAGATGGCTTGATGCTTTTATTTCTCAAGGCAAAAATGTTCTGGCAATCGATGCAAGGTCGCAAATAGATGCCAAGAAAGTTATTGCCAAGGCAACCAAATTAATGAAAGAAAAGCGTGCAAAAGACGCCTTAAAAGGTTTAAAACCCCGTCCTATAAAAACGATGATTATCGGTATTCCCAATGTTGGCAAATCCACGTTAATTAATGCTTTGGTTCGCAAAAAAGTCGCTAATGTCGGCGATAAACCGGGTATCACCAAAACACAAAGTTGGATTAGAATTAACGAAGAAATGGAACTGCTTGATACCCCGGGTGTTTTATGGCCGAAATTTGAAGATCAAGCAGTCGGCATGCATCTTGCCATCACGGGTGCCATCAAAGACAGCACGCAATCAATTACAGATATTGCCCAATATGCCATCGGTTTTTTGCAACAATTTTACCCTAAGGCTTTATCGAGGTATAATATCGCTTCTAAGCTTGAACCCTATGAATTTTTAGTTGAATTGTCAAAGCAATTTGGTGCCAATGACGAATTTGATTCCGCAACTCGCTTCCTTAACGATCTTCGAAATGGCCGCTTGGGCCGCTTGACTTTTGACCGGGTGAGTGAAAATGGATAACCATCAAATTGAAAATCAGATCTACGCGAAAGGTTTTGAACTAATTGCCGGGGTTGACGAAGCGGGAAGAGGTTGTATAGCTGGTCCGGTGGTGGCAGCAGCAGTTATAATGCCTAAGGGCTGCCATATCGAAGGGGTAATGGATTCCAAAAAATTAACCGACAAAAAACGCAGAATCTTAAAAGAACAAATTGAAGCCAATGCGATTTGTCATGCAACGGTTTTTATCAGTGAAAAAACCATTGATAAAATCAATATTCTAAACGCCAGCAAACTGGCAATGGAAAAGGCGATTTCCTCGCTTGTGGTAAAGCCGGATTATGTGTTGATTGATGCGGTTAAGTTAAATTTGGATGTACCTAGCGAAAGCATCATCAAAGGCGATGATTTATGCTTTGCAATAGCATGCGCGAGCATCATTGCCAAAGTAAATCGTGACGACTTCATGATTAACCTGGATCGTGAGTTCCCATCTTATGGGTTTGCTCAACATAAAGGTTACCCAACAGTAAAACACATTAATGCCTTGACTAACGAGGGTATATTAGACATTCATCGAAAAACCTACGCTCCAGTTCAACGAATAGCCGCGATACAATTAAATAAATAAGAGGGGGGTAACATGTTACGCAGCATCATCGATTTTTTTCGAAGAGAGGCTGGACTATCTATTCTTGACTTGACAACTGATATTTGTTCCAGTTCGATGTATTATTTCTATATTAGAGGGGAAAAGAACTTAACAACAAAAAAAGTTCAAGCACTAAAAGAGTTCTTTGGTTCTGATCAATTGACAGAAGAAGAGATTGCTCAATTCAACCAAGAAATCTTATCTTTAATTGATGAATTCTTGGGGTACCGTTATACTTTGGAACGGTTTAATAACGAAGTACAATACTTGCTTGATTATCGCAAACAAGCAATGTTGGAAGAAAAACTGGTAATTAATTATCTGATATTAATCACTTATCACGCTTACTATAACCATGACTTTACTTTAGCGCATAAATACTTTGATTTGTTTGAGAGTTTAATGCCTTATGCGGATGATATGCAACAAATCCACATCTATTCGCTGGGGATAATGTTAAAAGCATATGATAAAAAGGAAATGCTTAAGGTGTTGAAAGAACTTGATTTTTTAATTCAACACGCCAAGGACACTCATTTTAACGGTCATTTCTATCGCATCATGGGTGATGCATATTATGCGCTTCGCAAGGAAAAGAAAATAAACCAATCTTATCAACAATCTTTAGACATTTTTCAAAAACAAAATAACTTTGTGGGTATGGTTCGCGTCTTAAATGCGCTGGCCCGGGTCAAACTGGATAATATCGAAAACACTCAGGATATAGATGAATTATTGGATAATTATAAAAAAGCCACACAGCTTCAGGATGGGTATGCCATTTTTGGATCAATAACTAATATCATCATTGCTTACTCACATTTAAAAGAAGTTGATTTGATAAAAACCTATTTTCAAAGTTTAATCGCTTGTATCATTCAACATTCTATACGCATTATTGATGAGTCTTCATTGGTTTATATCGGAGTTGTTTTATTAATCAATGATTTAACAGAGTCGCTTGAAACCTTGGAGAAAATTACCCAAGGTATGCAATTGGTAGGTAGCGATACGATAATGGCCAAATTTTTTCGAGCTGCAAGATTACCAGACATGAATGAGCGCATCAAGTTTTTCGAAAAATTTATCTATGAGGATAATTTCCGTTATTGCAATTTTGGGATTTGCCAGACAATTTTCTCGCTCATCGACAGTTATTACCGCGATACCCATCACTATAAGAAACAGGCCATGATTAAAGATAAGTTTATTACGATATTAAAAGAATATTTCTGTTAGGATTAAAAAAACCCTTTAGGGGGTTTTTCTTTTATTCACTCAATAAAAGTATAAAATAAAGGGATTCTTCATAATGATTTAATAAAAATTAGAAAAATAAAACCAAAAAAGTAGTTGTGAGAATTGGAAAAAAATGATAAAATATTTATAGCCTAGAGGAAAATTTTTATACGCCAACAATCATGTTGTCCTTACTTTTTTACAATTATTTTTTAATGTAAGGGGTTAGGGAATTGTGTCACTTTAGTTATTATTGGGGGGGAGTGTCTAATATAATCCGTTTACCTCTATGCTGGAAAAGTCCTGGGGGGGACTTTTCTTTATTATTTTGCTTTATCTTTTAGTAAAAAAGTGGTATAATATTAGCGCAAATGGAACTATAGCTCAGTGGGAGAGCATTTGCTTGACGTGCAAAGGGTCGGGGGTTCAAGTCCCTCTAGTTCCACCATTTTACTTAAAAAAACAAAAATTAGTATTGGCTACGAGCAAGTTTTTATCAAACACTTTCTTGTGGCTTTTTTCATTACCAGGAGGAAGGAATATGAAATACGAAATTAAAGGATTAAATTTACCGTATGTAGAAATTACTTTAGAGCGGGGCGAAAAAATTCATACCGAACGTGGCGGTATGAGTTGGATGAGCGAAACCATGGAAATGAAAACGAATGCGGGGGGGAGCATTGGAAAAGCGTTATCCCGTGCATTTAGCGGCGAATCGATGTTTCAAAACACTTATACCGCAACCAAAGAGGGCGATATGATAGCCATTTCATCCTCGTTCCCTGGGCAAATTCTTGCCATCGATGTAAGTGAACAGCCAATCATTGCCCAAAAACGTGCTTTTTTGGCCCGAGAAGAAAGTGTTGATATGAGTATCTTCTTTCAAAGAAAATTGGGTGCTGGCTTCTTTGGCGGCGAAGGATTTATCATGCAAAAATTCACCGGAAGAGGAATCGTTTTTTTGGAAATTGACGGTTCGCTCATCGAAAAAGAATTAGCAAAGGGAGAGATTCTTATCCTTGATACCGGCTTCCTTGCAGCAATGACCGAAACCGTTACGTTTGAGATAGTAACAGTTAAAGGAATCGGAAATGCTCTGTTTGGCGGGGAAGGTTTATTTAACACCAAAGTAACCGGTCCGGGAAAAATCTGGATTCAATCGTGTCCAATGAGCAAACTTGCTGGTTTATTTAATGTAAAATAAAAAATCATCATAAATAACAAAAGGCTGTTTAACAGCCTTTTTTGTTTAAGTGATAACTAGGGATTGTTTTGATAATTAGCCATCCAATTAGGAAAGATGGAGTCCAATACTCCAGGAGCAGGTTTTGAGTCTTGGGTTCCTGCAGCTTTGTCGCTGATTAAAAGATTTCCAATTTCGCTGATATAATATACATAGGGTTCAGTTTCCGAGCCATAAGTTGTTTTGTTAAAATATAAGTATCCGGTAGAGGAAGCAATGCCGCTATAGGTAAGCAAAGTATTATTGAGTTTATAACTGTCATCGGATACCCTTGGAAATTGACCGTTTACGCGTCTTACATAATCGATGAATTGGGTTGTGCTGGTGCCGTTTCCTTGGTAACCGACACCGTGTAGGATTAAGTAAAAGAAACCCGCGTCAGTATTTTGAGTATTAGAGGAACGGCTTACAACATATTCGTAATTGCTTTTGACATTAAAAGTAAAATAAAGAATATTTTTATTGTCAAAACTTTTTTTTGGAAAAATAAAGCTATATTCTTTCCAATTGATAATCTTCCCTTGGGAATCGCGTGAAAACTCATAAATGGACATAGCTGCGTTGTCACTTTTATTGGTAATCAAAAAGGAGATTCCGGTAGTTCCTGACCCTTTTGGTTTAAACCATACTCCATTTTGAGGTATTTCGATTTCGCTACCTTCAAACGGAACCGTCACGAGGTCTTGATCTGAAGGTGCGGCAGAAGGTATAATGTGTCTAGAACTGTTGTTGCTGCCATCATAGCGATACCAAAAGCTTTCCGGTATCCCTTTTTCAGTAGCTTCTGAAAGGGCAGTAATCGAAGTGTATGTTTTAGGTGTATAAGTGACGACAGTTTTTCCATTCACAGTGATTGTATCTTCGGTTACGGTGTCGATGTAATAGAAACCTTTTGGTCCCGATGTGTTATATGATAAATTAGAGGTCATATAAGCATGTTCTGGAATAGAGGCTTTTACAGTACGGTACTGAGGTACATTGTTGATGTGAGTAAGATTAGTGAATAAATCGGCTGGGTCATTCGGATCAATTAATATTTTATTTCCCCCATCGCTTGGCATTCCGTGCCAGTAAGTATTTTCACCGAGTTCTCCAATTAATACATAGTTGGATTGGCTTAAAATCCCGCTTGCAAGTTTAAAGGAATTATTGGATACGCCGATATCGGAAAGCTGACCGTTATTATGTCCGGCCACTATTCCTACTACTGAGTTATTTACAACACTGCCGATGTTGACGTTTTCCAAATAGAAGTTATAAGCTTTTCCAGCTGTTTTTTCGTCATATGGATCGTCTGGCGAATCAATCTTACCAAAAAACCCAACTTTGTTTCCGAGATCGACATTATCTAAATCAAAATTGGTTAACAGTTCATTTTTATTATTGGAAATAAACAAATTGCTTAAAACTTTATAATTACCGTTTAAATCGCCAATAAAAGGGCACTCCTCGGTTCCAATCGGCGGAAGTGCCATGCCCTCCATATCAATGTCGGATTCGATCTCAAAATAATATTTCTTGTCTTTAAAATCACCGATATTTTGGAGCCAAGCCAAGTGGTATAGATGTTTCTTATTGTTAATGATAAACGGATTATTTTGTTCCCCTGTTCCCCCCGCAAAATAATTGGCGATGCTGGTGGCGGTTGTAGGAAGAATAAAAGCAGAGGATTTAACAAACCAAGCATAAGCGGTGGAAGTAGTTAATACCACTGTGAAAATTAATAAATATATGACAATATTTTTTCGTAGCAGAACCAAACGCATTAGTCATCTATCTCCAATCTTATATCATTTTCGTAAGTAATCATTTCGACAATTGAACCGAAAAAATTGTCATGAATATAATCAATAGCGCTTTTGTGATATTCAAGAATAAACCATAAGGAAACATCGCGACTAGTAAAATTATCACGCAATAATTCGATTGTCCCCTCTTTGGAGATATCGTTTCCGTTTACACTGACAAAGGATAGCGGATTGGAATTGACGAAAAGCGTTTTAGTGTCTTCAGTGTAGGCGGCAACTAAAAATCGAGTGCAATTGCTAATCCAATTGTTTGCGGTGGTTTGAAAATCATGAACTGTCGTTGCCAGGATTCTGCAATCAGCATTATTGGAAGCAAGCTTAAAGCGTAAATTAAGGGCAAGATAGGGTTTGAATTCAGTAAAAATAATGTCGCGATCGTCATATGTCGGCAAGTAATCTAAATGAACAAGTTCGTTATTTTCTAAAGCAAGATAAAAAGTTTTGCCAAATACATCTTGGGAATAATCCCCAATCGCATATGTTTCTACATTTGCCTCAATTACATGGGGCGATTGGATGGAAACAGAAAAGTTTCCTACCATTGTTTGGTCCTGCAAGGTAAACCAAGCAAAAACCGTAAAAAGGATAGCTACAAGCAAGAAATTAACCATTAAGAAGGAAAAAAGCAATTGCTTTTTTAGTTGTCGTGGATTCATTTTTTTCAAACCTTCCCTTTTTAATTATTCATTATTTTATATATAATACCATGTTTTCCCCAAAAAGTCAATTCGGGTACTTATAATGTTTGACTTCCATATTTTTAGAAAAATAGTTACCGTTTTAATTTACAAACCGGTATAATTAGGGCATAATTACTAATAAATAAGAGGTGAATTATGGAATGGAAAGCAGAATTATTCAAATTATTCAATAACCAAATTGTCGGTGGAAGCGTTGTTTTAGTTAAGGAAAATCAAACTTATCAATATAACTACGGGTACCGTTCTTTAAATAATTCTTTGCCAGTTGAGGATGATACGATTTTCCGGATTGCCTCAATTTCGAAAGTAATCATCGGAATGGCGGTTATGAAATTGGTGGAAAGCGAACGTCTTGATTTAGATGAAGATATCAGCAGTTACTTAGGTTTCCGAGTGCGCAATCCTAAATATCCCCATGTCCCCATTACAACAAGAATGCTTTTAATGCATACATCGAGCGTCACCAACGGTCTAACAGATGAAACTGTTGAAATTGGTTATAACGGGGTGAACGGCCACCATTATTTTGTCAGCTTGGAAGATTTATTGTTTAATTCAACGAGCAAATATTATACCGAAAAGACATATTCGGACTTTTGCCCTGGAGAAAAATATATTTATTCCAATTTTGGTTTCGGGATCATCGCCTGTATAATTGAAAAAATAACCCATCAGTTATTTACGGTTTTTGTGGAACAAAATATTCTAAAACCGCTATGTCTTGACGCCAGTTTCAAAGCAAACAAAATTCAAAAACAAGATAAAATATCCGATACATTTTCGGGCTTTTCGACCAACCGAACCGCAACCTCTTTCATTGAAGCAACTTATCCCGATTTCCCTTTAGGAAACAATTTTAGGGGTCCTGCAGGCGGACTTTTCATCAGTATGCCTGATTTAAGCAAAATTATGACATCCTTGATTAATGGCGGGAAGTATCGTGATGTTCAGTTGTTGAAGAAAGAAGCGGTTGATTACTATTTAAGTGCGAATTTCTTACCTGGTCGCCACTATCCAGAAAAGAACGTATATTTACAAGGCCATACCGGAAATGCTTATGGCGTTTCATCACTGATGTATTTTTGCAAGAACAAACAAACCGGAGTATGTTTTATTGCCAATGGGGGGATTTACCAACCCATGCCATCGGGGAAAAACCATATCCAAGAAGGAATCATTGACTTGCTTTTACAGGAATTGTAATGTAATTAGAAAAAGCAAAAACCTTTGGAAAAATCCAAAGGTTTTTTTGGCAAATTATTGGAAAAAAGGGTTGTAATTTCTGAATTAATGTAATACTCAAAGCAAATTATAGATTAAAGTTCCGATTACAAACGAGGTTAGATTGGCAAAAAGAGAAATTTTCCAAGCCAAGGATTTTTGGGGAATTACCAATTGGTAAACCAATCCCTCGACGATAACAACCAAGATTTCCGAAGCAAGCAAAACAATTATGTAAACCACAACTGTTTGAGAGAAAAATAACGTTAGAAACGAATTGAGTGATAAATTGGTTATTAAGTTTAAAGGGATAGAAACCAAGGACAGCAAAACAAACTGTTTTTTAGTTAGTTTTGAATAAAAGAAAACAAAAGCGATGAATTCTAAAACGATTGTTAAAAGACTGGCCCAAACTTTATCCACGCAAGTCGCCTCGTTTAATGTAATACATAGATAGGATTGCCAAAAGGGATGATACCAATACTACAATTGCGTAAGAAACAGCGTGATAATTGTAAAGCATCCCGATTACGACCCCTGGAAACAAAATACCTGCCAAAATACCAAAATTGAAACCTTCTTTGCCTGGGAGCAACTTATTGAGTTCAAACAAGGTAATAGGCATACTGATGTTAATCATGACAAGTCCTAACATCATAAGTATTTTTGATTGAGCAAAGAAAAGCAATAGCATCGCGGTGAGTGTCATACTGACAAGTATGGTGTAAAAACTACCCCATTTATCGCGAATAAATCCCCCGATAAATTTACCCAAGGCTGCAGAAGCGGGAAGCAGTAGAAGCAGTTTTAAATTTATCTCAAACTCATAATGAATGATTTTGCCAAGGAACGACCTAATAAACACCGCAATCAACAAAAACATAACCGATAAAAGGATTTGTTGTTTGTTGATAAGAGGTTTAGTTGGTTTATCATTGGTTTTTAAATTTTCGGTTTTATCTTCAATCAACCATAGACTTGCCAGGGTTAAAAAGAAATAAAGCGCAATTGCCACATATGGAATAAAGCGATATTGGTATAAGTTACCACCTATCGCCAAACCAATGGCACCAAGCGATACGAAAATTCCCAAATGGCTGGATTTTTCGGTGGAAATGTTCGTGCAAACCTTCCCCCCTGCAACATGGAAAATCTGATTGCCGATACCGAGAAGGATAGCGGAAAGCCACCAAATATTGATAAATAATCCAATTGCCAGGAATACAAGCGATGCCAGAAGGATGCGTTTTTCCTGATGATAGCGGTCGACATAAAGACCGATAAACGGTTGAAAACAAAAAGCCAAAGTATTGTAAATAACAAAGATGAAGAAGCCGTAATCATAAAAATCGATTGCTAGGATTCCGATTACTTTATAGCCACAAATAAGATCGCAAAGCAAATGAAGAACTGATAATATTGCGATGGTGGTTTTATTTCTGGTAGATATTAAAGACATAGTCATTATGCTTCTGGATTATCTTCTGGTGCTTCTACCTTAACGACAACTATTAAGTGTGCCGCACCCCGGATTCCTCTAAGATAAGGCAATTTGTCTTCTGGGGTAATAGTATAAGGAAGGGTAATATCCTTATGAGGAAAGGAACCCATCATCAGGTATTTTACGATTGAAATCGTATGTTCTTCTTCGTGAGGGGTGACGTTTTCCATAACCGCCAATACATCCTCTTCGGTAATGGTATCATCGATCTTAAAAGTACCGAAACGTTTCTCATTAGGAGAAACTTGAGCATAATCATAATAACTGTTGCCATCATCATCAGTTGCTTCTGTCATAAAATGAATATAAACTTTATTTTGATCAGGGTTTCCTCTACAACTGAAGGGGAATACAGCAACATCCAAAAACACAAATAAAATCAATGCAAAACTAAATAGTCGATTCATAAAAAACCTCCAAGTTATTTGTTATTTATAGTATATCAAAAATAAAGGTTTTAGTAAACCAAAATTGTAAAATCTGGGAAAGAAATAGTTGTCACATGAATAAAGCAAATGACTAACTTTAATTGAAAACATGGGTTATAATGTTAGGAAAGAAAGGATTTGATAAATTACTAATGAAAAAATATCATGATAAAGAACAAGCTGTTTTTGTTAAAAGAGTTAATATAATTGTTTCGGAGCTTGAACGTTCTGTTTCCTTTTATACCAAAGTAATCGGATTAACTTTAATTGACCAAGAAAATGATGTTGCATACCTTGGCGTTGACGATAAAAATGTTTTGCTTTCGCTTAAAGAAATTAAAGGAGCCAAAAGAGCTTTCAACAATATCGGACTCTATCATTTTGCGCTTTTAGTGGAAAATCGCTCAGTATTTGCGCATCTTTTAAAACATTTAGTGGATTTGGGTTACCCTTTAACCGGACTATCCGACCACGGAATCAGCGAAGCGATTTACCTGCAAGATCCCGACAATAACGGCGTGGAAATAGCGGCGGACCGATTTGATTCCGAAGGAAATGTTTATCGCTTGGAGACCTTTGGCCCAAAAGAAATTGATGTTTATGATTTAATGAAACACCTTCCTAGGGAACCGTTTACAAAACTTCCCGCTACAACTATCCTTGGTCATTTGCATCTTCACGTAAATGATATGAAAAGAGCAAAACAGTTTTTTGTTAACGGTTTGGGTTTTGATGTGCGGTTTGATTATCGCGGAGTAGCAGTCTTTACCTCAAGCCAAAGTTATCATCATCATTTGGCCTTTAATATCTGGAATGGAACTGAGGCTAGAAGAAGGGGGTTAATGCAGGCGGGGCTCGAGAGTTATGTGTTAAGTGCTCCAAAAGATAAATTTAATGCCATAAAACAACGCTTAAACGAAATGGGTTACCCAACTGAAGTCTTGGAAAACTCTTTAGAAGTGTTTGATGTAAACGGGGACAAAGTGATAATTAAAGCTGCTTAATAAACGGAATTTTTCAAAACTATACTCTCTTAGTAGAATTAAGAGTGTTTTTTGTTTTAAAAAGACCTAAAAAAGAATTGTTTTATTCGCTTTGCCAAGACTTTACCTAATCTTTACACAACATTAACTTTACTGTATTGAGGTTTACGAAAAAATATGCTATACTTTAGAAAACGATTACATTAGTTTAGAAAAGGGATCTTTAGAGGGGAAATTTGTTTTATTTTGAAAGGAGTCAAAAAATGCAGAAAAAAATCTTTTCTTTGTTTACAATGGTTTTTTTGTTTTCCCTCTTTCTTGTAGGCTGTGGGGACAAGGCACGGGTAACCGGGATTGAAATCACTTCGCTTCCTACAAAACTAGATTATGTTGAAGGGGAAACGTTTGATCCTACAGGACTTGAAGTTAAGAAAATCATGAGCGACGGAACAAAAAACGTTATCACCGATTATACTCTTGATAAAACAGTCCTTACGGCAGACGATACCGTTGTCAATGTAATTTATCGAGATTTCACATCTCCAATCAACATTACTGTTGAACCGTTTGTAAGAAAACTTGTCGATGTCGAATTTAAAGTGCAGGAAGGTTTGAATTATACACGGACCATGAACTTAGCAGATTATGTTCAATATCGCGAAGTGTACAACGACGGTACATATGAAGATTGGGCAGATGTAACACCAGAAGATTTGGTTGAATATTCCATCGAAAACGGAGTTTTGACAGTAACCGCTTCCCTTATTATTAAAAACAAAGAATGGACCAAAGAATTTACGGTTCCGGTTGACGACGATTACATTACGGTTGATGAACTAATAACCAAAGAAGTAGATGAAACCACTTATTTGGTAAACGGGATTTTAGTTGCCATTACATCCACGATGAATCGCGTCGAATACATTCTTTGGGAAAAAGACACCAACACTTTCCTTGGCGTTACCGGTTTAAACGGCGGCGGTGTTATTTATGAATATACCTTGGAAACCAATGGTTTCGAAGTCGGAGACGAATTGCGAATTCCTGTCAAACTAGTTCGCGCCAACACCCAGGCAAATTATTCCGATTCGGATAAACTATATGCCCAATTCGTGGGTGGTGACATTCTTTCCACCGCAATCGTTTCGCGCAATAACCCATACGAAACGGAAAAGGAAAATGTGGTTGTAATCTCCAACCAACAAGAACTAATTGATTTCTTAAGTCCGGAAAACCGGGTCAATAATTTCTACCAAGTAGTCAAACTACATGGTAAAATGCGTTACATTTACTATTCTGGTTCAAAGCATTATCGTTTCTTCTTTGACGAAAATATCAAGACTTTGGAAGCGCAATTAATCGACAATTGTTCGCCATGCTTTGCCAACGGAATTCAATATTATACGACCGGAGTTACTATCGGCGAAATGCTTTGGAATGACGAAGAATTTGCGCCGACCAACTGGAGCAGCCCGGCAACCGCAACCAAAGATATCTATGCCTTATTTATCGGCGGAAATACTTACTACCATGAATTTGCATTTCTAAGCACTGCCGATGTAGAAGAAGTAACGCCGATTTTAATTGAAACAACCTTTGTTTCGCCAAGCAAAGTGGCTTACTTTGTCGGCGATGACTTAGATTTAAGCGGCGCCAAAATCGTTAATTATTATGATTACGGCACTCCAAACGAAGTGGCCGTCACTCTCGATATGCTTGATGCTTCCTCTTTGCCAAATATGGATCAAGCCGGTGAATACACCGTTAAAGGTTCCTATAACGGATTCGAATTTAGTTTTGTGGTTACGGTAACCGACAAAACGGTAATTTCCGTCGAATTGGTCAACGAACCAGACAAAACCAAATTCCATTATCGCGAAACCATCGAAGACGTTAAGATAGAACTTGCCAAATTGTCGCTTCGCATCACTTATAGCGATGATTCCGAAGAAACAGTTGCCATTACCGAAAACATGATTTCCTTTGACGAAGAATGGACCTTTGGCCAACATTCAGCCGTTATCCACTACTTGAGCGAACAAATCGAATTTGCCTTCGTGGTGGAAAACCAAGGGGTTTCGGTAACCGAAATTAAGACCAAACCGGCTGGTGAAACCGTCTATGATTTGCACGGCATTGTATTATCCTCCGTATTCATTTCCGGAACCGCTGCAAACCCAGCGAACGGCGAAATCCTTATTAAGGACATTAACACCGGCGAAGTAATCGGTTTGAAAGGTATTTATCTATCCTATACCAATAAACTGGGCGACCTAAATGTCGGCGATGAAATTCTTGTCAAAGTAAAAGTCATCATTACTACAACTACTGCAAACGTTTCCGAAAACGGCAAAAAAGCGGTTGAAAAATACGGCGACGACGAAATCATCGTTTTAAGTCAAAATAACGACACGATGTTGGATTTAGATACCGCAGTCTTAGTTGCTTCGCAAGAACAATTGGTTGAATTCTTGAAGGATGCAGAAACCCGAGCTCAAAACGCTTATCGGTTAATTAAACTCTGTGCCGGTGCAAAAATCGTTAATTATGCGTTAGACACATCATCTTCTTACATTACCTTTACCGGAACAAATATAACTACAACTCAAATTGACAGCATTTGTCCATTCCTTCATCAAATGAATGAAACAATGACCCTAAACGGCGATACTTACTTGAATTTATTATTTGGAGAAGGAGCAAGTCCGAATACCAACTTTGCCAACGGTAATGTTTTAAACCGCGACGTTTACTTAATGTATGTCGGCGGACAAGGAATTTATTACCATCAATTAGTCCTACTTGACACCGAATACGTTACAGATGAAGCAAGCCAAAACTTAAAAGAAATCATCTTTACGCAACCTTCGAAAGTAAGTTACCGCCTGGGAGAAGAATTGGATTTAACCGGCGGAAAAATTGATTACATTTACTTTTACGAACCTCATAACAAAACAATAACCTTAGATGAATCTATGATTACCAGCGATCCGATTGACATGAATGTCGGGGGCGAATATGTAATTCAATTCACTTATGAAGGCGAAACTTTCGAATATACGATTTTGGTTTCGGAAGGCGTACTCGATTATATCGAAATTGCCTCTTTGCCAACAAAAACCGTTTATTCGCATCGCGAAGGCATTGAGAACCTAGACCTAAGCGGCGGTAAATTGCGCTTAGTATTCACGGACGGAGCTTCAACGGTGGTCGATTTGGCAAGATCCATGCTTCCAGAAACCGAATCCGAGGACTGGAAGATTGGCGTCGTTGAATATACCCTAACTTACGAAGGAAAGACCACGGTATTGCCGGTTACTTATCAAAACCAAGCCATTTCGGTTTCCGAATTCTTAACGAAAGAAAGTGGAACCTATGATGTTACCGGTATTATCCTTGGTCCGGTCAGTTCCTTTGGTGCAGCGGAATTATTGTTGAAAGACGTAAATACCATGGATATCATCGGTATTTACAATACTGATATTGTCGGAAGCTTCAGCAATATTTTGCTTGATACATCGGTAGTCAATATCGGCGATAAGGTTATCGTAACTCTTTCTGTCGGAGTAGTGGTTGCTGATGGCGGCAGCAAGAACAAAGTATTTGCAAATGCAGTATCGAAGCAAAACTTTATGGACGGATTGATTATCGAATCCTCCGGAAATCCGCTTAACCTTGATTTGAGTCAAGCGACCGTTTCCGAAATTGCAACCCAAGAAGACTTGGTAAACTTCTTGAACAATGATAATCGGTACTATTCTTTTGTCAAATTAGTCAGACCGAAAGCAGTTTCTTATAACAACAACTATCGGATTTTCTTTGGCGATGAAGTAACGAACCTTAATACCCAAAAGGTCAACGGTTATAGCCCATATATAGCCAAGACCAACAGCGATTTCTATCTTGAAGGCGGTATGGCGCAATACTTCAACAATCCGACTTCGACAAGTTACTCCAATCCGGTAACCACTGATTATGAAATTTATGCTTTATTCGTAGGCGGTAATGTTTATTATCATGTCTTTGCGATTTTGGATGCATCATGGTTTGTACAAGGTGAATAAAAATGAAACGAAACGCCAAAATTTTACTAATAATCCTTTGTTTAAGTTTATCGTTTTTCCTGCTAGTAAGCTGTAAAGATAAAGAAGAACCAAGCGACAAAAATGATCCGAATCTTCCAGGTGACGAAGAACCCGAGGAACCGGAAGAACCCGAGGAATTAAAAAAATATTTAATTCTTGATGAATTCGGCAATTACGGGGGAACAACCAATAAATCCCGTTATGGGGTTGGTGCCCCCCTAAACGGTGAATACGATCAACAGGAATCCGTTTATTATCGGGTTAACGATTTCTATAATAAGAAGTCAACGGAAGATCGTACCATTATCCCACATTTTGCCCCTTATCAACAAACAATGGCGGATAGTGGCGGTCTTGCTTGTGGATTGATGATTCTCAATTATTTCGGCGAGGACATCAGAAATACGTACAATGAAGTGGAATTGGTTAAATTGTACGAACAATTAAATGAAACGGAAGTGTACGGAAACGGCACGGATGCGCAAGGATTGAAGAAACTCTTTAATCACATCGGCTATTCCGCTATTACCGGTTACAAAGAATCGGGCAGCACAACCGACGAAAAAATAGCGAATTTTATCACTTGGGCACTCCTTCAATTGGAAAAAGGACGCTTGATTATGGTTCGCTACCAAGATGACCGCGAATTTGGTTGGCATGTGATTATTGGTATTGATACCATGGGAACTGATTTTCCTCGCGACGATGTCTTGATTATGGCTGATCCGTATGACGGTTTTGACCATTTCCAAGACGGTTACGTAACATCGGCGGCAGGACGTTTCTATCGCTGGTGGTTAAACGTGGAATTATCCGGCCACACTTCCAACGCTTTTGATTGCGTGGTAGTTTATCCGAAAAAACCAATCACCATTACCAAAGTCCAAGAAGAACGCAAAATCACCCAAGTAATCCCGGAACGGCATTTGTTATTAAACCCAGACGGCAGCTTCGGCGGCACAAGGGATGCATCGAAATATGGAGTTATTAAAGAGAAAAACGGTGAAACCGACCAATTGACCTCCAACTATCATGCCTTTGTGGATTACTATAATACGGAAAGTACCGATAACCGCTTGATTCTTAAAGGCTATCAAGCATTCCAACAAACGATGGCGTCTTCTTGCGGAATCTGTTCGGTTTTATCGGTTTTGAATTACTATGATCTTGATGTTAATATCTATGATGAAGTATTCCTAACCGATAAATATTGCGAAGTAAATGAAGTAGCCACCATTTATAATGTCGGAGTAGGAGCCACAGGTTTAAGGAAACTCCTTGGGGCTTTAGGTTTCGTTGCTGAGGGAAGATCGTATGCGCGGAATAGTTTCGTTAATTCCAACTCTATGCTATTCTCAACCTATGATAAGTTTATCAATTGGGTAAAAACAAACCTTTCCAAAGGAACACCGATGCCAATATCCTGGCGGCCACACGGCGGACACTGGGAAGTAATAATCGGTCTTGATACTATGGGAACCGATTATATTTATGATGATGTTTTGGTGTTAGCCGATTCCCACGACACTTGGGATCACTACCAAGACGGTTATAATACTTTACCAGCCCCTTTATTCTACCGTCAATGGTATAATGGTAGTTTTACTTACAACCAACAATACTGCGTTTTTGACAACAAACGCGTATAAAGAATAATAACTATTTCTCCCTTCCAATTACAAAAGAGGTAAAAGTCCTCCCTTTCGACAGAACTTTTTTAAAAAGTTCTGTCTTTTTTTTGTTAATGTTTGAATTTTGTGCTAAAATATAGTTGAGAACCAAGGATATTCATTCGGAAAGGAAAGAGCGATGAGTAAGGGGAAATTAAATAAAAACGGTTATAAAGCGATAATAGTTCAATATGTGTGGCTATTAGTCAGTGGACTTGTGTTTTCGTTAACTGCGGGAACGATTAATGTTCCAAATGCTTGGTTATTTTACACTTGTTCCTTAATCGTCACCATCATTCATACCTTTTTCTATATTGCTTATCCCGAAAGGGCAAATGAACGGGGAATGTATAAAGAGGGAACAAAACCAATCGATAAAATCTATTTAGGAGCCTATTTTATTATTACGGTAATCATCTTTCCTTTAATCGCTGGTTTTGAAGTGGGTCGTTATAAAAACCTTTTAATTAATCGGTATGTATCTTATGGCGCGGTAGTCTTTTATTTCCTTGCGTGTTATATTAACATTTGGTCGATGAAAGTAAACCGTTTCTTTGAAGGTACCATTAGAATCCAAGAAGATCGGGAACAACATGTCGTCATGGAAGGCCCATACAAATACATTCGCCATCCGGGTTATCTTGCAATGATTATAGGAAGTCTTATGACACCGTTAATTTTCGGCTCCCTTTTCGGCCTGTTTTGGGCATTGATAGCGGTGATAATTTTAATTCTACGCACCGCTTATGAAGATAAAGTTTTGCACGAAGAATTAACAGGGTATAAAAAATATTCCCAAAGTGTCAAATTCCGCTTATTTTACGGCATTTGGTAATAGAATGCTCTAGCAATCTGCTAGAGTTTTTTCATGGCCTTTGTACCTAATAAACAATGAAGAAGGCAAGAAAACTTAATTGATTAGTAAAAAACCATAGAAAATACAAATTTCGGCAAAAAATAAGTGTATACTCTTTGCAAGAAAAAGATATTGTGTTATAATGACACATTGAAAAACCTAATAATTTGTCAGTTATTATTTTTTCGCAAAATGCATACATTATGGAAAAACAATTATAATAGTTGCAAGATTATTCTTGTAATGATATAATCAAGTTTGCAAAAAAGAGGTATCGTATGAAATTATTAATAGTAGAATCACCAGCAAAATCCAAAACCATAAAACAATACCTAGGCGATAATTTTGTTGTTGAATCAAGCCTTGGTCATATCCGTGATTTATCAATCAAAGGAAAAGGCGGTTTTGGAGTAGATATAGAAAATAACTTCCAACCCCAATATGTTTTAATCAAAGAAAAAGCAGAAGTTGTTGAACGTTTGAAAAAAGCGGCAGAGGTTGCCGATCACATCTACCTGGCAACTGACCCGGACCGCGAAGGAGAAGCAATCAGTTGGCATTTAAAAGAAGTTCTTGGGGGCTCTGAGGAAAAATTTTCTCGGGTTGTGTTTAATGAAATCACCAAAAAGGCGATATTAAAGGGAATTGAAAACGACCGAAATATTAACATGGACTTGGTACATTCCCAAGAATCAAGAAGAATTCTTGACCGGATCATCGGTTTTCGTTTATCAAGCTTGTTGCAACAAAAGATCGCCTCCAAATCGGCTGGTCGGGTTCAATCTGTTGCCCTAAAACTTATCAATGACCGCGAAAAAGAAATTGAAGCTTTTGTTCCGGAAGAATACTGGGAAATATATGCCACCTTCTTGAAAAATAACCAAGAATTAAAGGCAAAGTTTTACGGTAATGCCGGCGGGAAAATCACGATTAGGAATGCGGAAGAAAACCAAGCAATACTTGAAGCTTTGGAAGGCGCAGACTATAAAGTTGCCGGAATAACCAAGAAGCAACGCAACCGTTCTGCAAAACCACCCTTTATCACTTCAACCCTCCAACAGGATGCGGGGGTAAAGTTTAACTTTAATGCCAGGCGGGTAATGATAATTGCCCAGAAATTGTACGAAGGTGTTGACATCGGCAACGATCGGGTAGGTCTAATTACTTATATGCGTACCGATTCGATTCGAATGTCTGATGAGTTCATCGCCAGTGCCAAGGATTACATAAAAAACAAGTATGGCGAAAAATACTATCGTGGACCGAGCGGAAAAGGAAACAAAGGAATTAACGTTCAAGACGCCCATGAAGCGATTAGACCGACCAATATTTTTAATACTCCCGAATCGCTCAAGAAATATTTATCAAGCGATGAACTGAAACTTTATTCCTTGATATATAATCGTGCTGTGGCCTCTCTTATGAGCGATGCGATTGTGGAAGATACGAAAATCGAAATCGATGCCAACGATTATCGCTTCCAATTGGATGGGCAAAAAATTATTTATGATGGTTTCTTACGTATTTACGAAGAAGCGAGTCTTGACGATAGCGATGAAGCGATTATCTTGCCGGAATTTAAAGAAGGCGAGGTTTTGGATTTCCAAGGCATTAATTCCGAACAGAAATTCACAAATCCGCCACACCGTTATACTGAAGCGCGTCTCATCCGTAAAATGGAAGAATTAGGAATCGGCCGTCCTTCCACATATGCCATAATCATGGATACTTTACGGATAAGAGGTTATGTGACGATGGAGAAACGTACCTTTGTCCCTACTTCGCAAGGACGATTAACTACGGAGCAGTTGGAATTATTCTTTAGCGATATAATTAATGTCCAGTATACCGCAAAAATGGAAGAAATCCTGGATGACATCAGCGAAGGAAAACGAATTTGGTATGAAGAATTGCGCAGATTCTATGATCAATTTGTGCCGCTAATCGAAAATGCCCGTGATAATATGGTCAAGATTTATCCAAAAAAAACCGATGAATCCTGTCCAGAATGTGGGATGCCGCTATTAATCCGCCGCGGTCCATATGGAGAGTTTACCGCTTGTTCCGGTTATCCGTATTGCAAATACATCAAGAAAGCTCCTAAAAAAGAAGTGGTTTCCACCGGTTTTGAATGCTTGGTTTGCCATGAAGGTGAAATCGTGGAACGGATTGCCAATCGGGGCAGATCCAAAGGAAAACTTTTCTATGCCTGCAATAGATATCCGAAATGCAAAACAACTTATTCGGGACTTCCAACCGGAGAGGTGTGTCAAGAGTGCGGACAATGGATGATTTCGGTAGAAGAAGAGGTTCGTTGCGGGAATGAAAAATGTCCGACCAATAAACCCGCCGGAAAAGAAAAGAAGTCTAAAAGTAGCACTGTAAATAAACCCCAAAGCGTCGAATTAGCGGAATAAAGAAGCAAAAAACAAATGAGGATATTTAAAACATTTCTCTTGACAATTAGGGTATGTTCTGCTATAATTCTATACGTAACGAGAGTTACACATATCCCCTACATAAGTTTGTGAATAGAAAATATTCACATCCCTTCCTGCCCTGTGGTAATCCCCCACAGGGCATCCCTATTTTTCCTTCCTATTTAATTTTAATATGAAAAAAGGCCAGGTTTATAGGTTTTACCTATTACTTGGCCTTTTCGCTTTTTTTTGTTCAATTATTGATTATTTCTTTTTTTACATAGGAAGAAGTCATCGTTTGAAGAAGTCCCGGGTAATTTAAGTTAAATTGCAAAATATCTCCGACTTGATAGGAGGTTTTGGAAACATCGATGATTAAATGGTCGCTGCTTCCTCCCAAAATAGTGATTAAAGAGTCAAGCGGAATTAAATTGTCCAACTGAACATCTTGCTTGCCCAAAGCAACAATTGCCCGTTTCATTAAACCCAAATCCGTGAATTCTGGTTTTTCTCCAAAAGAGTTCAAACCAATCTCGCCGATTGGGTAACTCGGTTTGGTTTGTACTTCGATGATTTCCGCGTGCAGAGTAAAGGCGTTTTGATGCATATTTGGTATCGGTGTACCATAAGCGGTTTCCCGACCCAAAAAGACCGATTCGCCCAACCGCAAATTGTTAATTCCTTTAGGTATTTTCTTTTCCAGCAATAAAGGAAGGGCGGAAGAGTTGCCTCCGGATATCAGCGGTAGGGAAATCCCAAAGGCTTTTTCTATTTTTTCTTTGATTTCCAAGAGAGTGTAATAATGTTCAATGGTGGGAATTATTCCCCCATAACAAGTAAGGTTGGTACCGATTCCCACTATTTCGATATACTGTAAATCGGTTATGGCTTTAAGCATTGATAAATAATCAGCTTGGTAGAAAATACCCTCTCTTAAATCCCCTAAATCAAACATCAGAATTATCTGGTGTTTTTTATTTTGTTTTTTTGCTTCTTGGTTAAGTAATTTAATGGTGGATATTTCTGAGTTTATGGAAATGTCGGAATATTTTACGGTATCGGCTATACCACTTTGGGAAGGTAATCGCAATAAAACTTTAGGGTAAGGAAAATCTTTGTAAAGTTTCAAATTGGCAATTCTTGAATCTGCAAGATGAGAAAAACCCCAAGGTAGGAGCGCTTTAACTATTTCCCCATTTCCAGCTAATACTTTTGTGACCAAAAATCTTGAAGAAACACTATTTTCTTCGCAAAGTTTGCAAAGATAATCCATATTCTCTTTGATTTTTTTGATGTCAATCGTTAACTTAGGATACATGAAGGTCACCTACTTTCAAACTGTTTAACAATAGTTTTAAAGCAGCCCGCGGGTACTTATCCGAAACGACCCCGATTGATGCCATGATGTAATCATGATCAATGAGGATGGTTAGCTCTTTTTGGGGAAGTAAAAGATTCTTTCTTGGTCGAGCAAAAACATCCTGAATGATTTTAGGGGCATTTGGAAGCCTGGTTAAAGCTCCGCCTGTAGCAATAACATATTTTACCATCGTTAGATCTTTGCCTTCGATTACTTTGATTCGGCCTGTAGGACCGTATAGGTACCTAAGGGCTCCCACATGACGTTCAATACTGGTTCTCAGCGCTTCCTTGGTCAATAATTTCACAAACGGTATTTGGTCCGATTCAGGAATCGGTTGATAATGTTCGATAATAGTGGATAAAGTTTCTTGATCTAGGTTTAATTCTTTTTGAATTGCTTCCAATCCTAGGGAATTAATTAAATTATCTTTGTTGACAAAGACGCCCAAATCACCTTCAACGGTTCGTTTGGCAAAAGGAACAGGTTCGGTTTGAAATTGGGTAAGTTCTTTGTTTCCCTCCGTAACAGAAAAGACATCGGTGGTGGCTCCTCCTACGTCGAAGGCCACTAAATCTCCCAGGTTTTCCTGTAATAAAAGCGCAGCTTTCATCACCGCCCCGGGTGTAGGTATAATTGAACCATTTACCTTTTGCCTAATCTTGCTCATTCCTTTGGCTTCGGTAATATGTTTTTCGAAAACTTCTTGAATAATTTTGCGAACCGGCAAAACATTTAAAGAATCGATTTTCGGATAAACATTTTCGGTTATATAAAGATACTCAAGTTGACCCGTTTTTTCGAATATTTCTTTTACTTGGGGTTGATTAACCACATTCCCCGCATAAATCACCGGCAAATTCAATTTTGCTTGGGCTATCATTTGGGCATTGTATAAAGCGGTATGAGTATCGCCATAATCAACCCCGCCAGAAAGGAGAACCATTTTTATTTTGCTTTGTTTAATTCTTTCAATATCTTTTTTTGTTAACAGCCCCGCTGTCATATAAACTATATTGGCACCGGCGCCAAGGGCAGCCTCTTGAGCGGAGCGAACGGTCATATTATAAACGAGACCATGAACGCTCATCCTTAAGCCTCCCGCTGCGCTTGAGCAAGCATATGTTTCTTTGGCTTCCAAGGATTCGACATTTAAAACCAGTTTTAAATTATCGAGGGCGTTATTGAGCCCAATTGTAACATCGCTAATTGTGGTTGGAGCAAATCCTTGACCAAGAAAACAGGGAAAATCGGTTTTGATTTTGTCGAAAGCATTGACAACGGTTGTGGTGCTGCCGATTTCAGCAACCAATAAATCGATTATCATAGGGCTTTTTTGGCTTTGTCGCTTTGAACTAAGAAAGTTGCCACATGCACACCTTTGGTTCCGCGGCCAAAACCTTGATCCATACCATTTTTTATTGCTTCTTCATTTTTGACTTGCGTTCCCCCCGCAATAATAATCAACTTGTCCCGAACGCCTTTTTCGATGGCGTAATCATGGAGTTTTTTCATGTTTTTATAATGGATATCATCATGGGAGATAATCGTGGAAATCAAAATCGCCTTGGCATTATGTTCCACCGCCGCATCCACCATTTTTGGCACAGGGACCGAAGTTCCTAAGTATTCGCAACTTATGCCATATTTTTCAATTCCTCCGTGTTTGATGTCGATAATTTCGCGTAAGCCCACGGAATGTTCGTCTTCGCCAATTGTGCCTGCTACCACTTTAAACGGATGTTCTTTAAAGTAAGCGGTGATTTCTTCATCGCTTAAAACAGCCATTTTCTTAGGCAGGGTAATTTCTTTCATATTGATGGCAAAATCGACTTTGCCTTTGATTTGCAGTCTTGTTGCTTCCGAAACATGCAAGACCTCGGAGTGGATAACTTCGATATCGGCCAAATTCATTTTTTGGGCAATAACTTTTCCGATTTCCTCAGCCATAAAGCGTTCGGTAGGCAAGGTTAAATCAATGACCACCGTTCCGTCGCCTAACCATTCAACTTCCGGCTTGATTAAACTGGTGGAACGGAACTGTTCTGTTTTGTCCAACCGGGTATTGACATTGTCTTCTTCATCAAGTTCATCAATGTATTGGATTTTAGTGCGGTCTTCAAAGGTGCAACCGCCAATTAACGATGTAACCTCATCTTGTGTCACTCCATATTGCATCGTATTGTTATAACCAAAATGAGCCATAACCGGTGCAAAGTAATCAGGGTCTCTTTGATAAACGGTCCCTGAGCCAATACCACCGTTGATTGCTCGTTTCAGCCCATCGTACATCCGTTCCGGAAAATATCCCGAATCGATGAAGTAACCTTTTTCCACGGCACTGAAATACCCTCCGACAGCTTTTATTTCTTCTAAGAAAAGAACGGCGCGTTCTTTAATTTCTCGAACCTTTTCTTTCATGTACCCGGTTTTTTTGATTTCTATTAGTTCTTTAAGGCCATCCATGCCGATTAGAGCTTGTTTTGCGGTATCGAGAGCTTCGATATTGTACATATGCCATGGAACGTTACGACCTTCATCTGGGGTAATCGTCGATTGAATATCGGCGCTGGTAAGTTTGGAAATCAATAAATTTAAGACATGAGTAACGGTTGCTTCTCTGGTGGAAGATTCCATGTATTTGGTATTCATTTGCGCCCGAATCTTAAAGTCGGAGAAGAACTCTCGTAATGCAACCGCAAACGGTAAATTAATCCGAAGATCCGGAGCAGGAGAAGCAATTGGTGGAACCGTCGATAACGCGATATGATCCTTATCAATACCGGCTTTAAGCGAAAACACACAGTTTATCGCATGTTGAACCAAAAGTTCGGGCATAACCTTCCAGGCAATTTTTGCGGTGGCGTTGGCATTATGGGCGCCGTCAATTTGCAACATTCCCCCAAAAGCCATTACTTTTTTGGCCTCCGCGGCATCCACAAATGATCTTATCATATTGATATTGCGATACAAGACATTGTATTGCGGGTCTTGATGTGCCCCGTTGACGCCTTCTTCGACAAACATTACCGCTATTTCCGGACCCGCCACCCCAGATACATACGAATGGTAATTGATTGGCCGACCGACCTCGTCTTCAATTAAATCCAGAGCTTTGCGTTGCGCCCGGACTTGTTTTCGGGTTATCGGAACACCTCCAACTCCTTGTGGGGTTCCTTCGATTAAGCCATCAAAATGCGATTGACCGGCGGTTCTGATAACCATGATATGATCCGCGCCATGCCAAGCGGCCATGCGCATCCTTCGGATGTCGTCCTCAAACCGACCTGAAGCAATTTCGGTAGTGATTACTTGCAAGGGTTGAGGGTCGATGCCATTAAAATATTTGGAAGCAGGCAGCGGAACAAAGTTTTTAAGCGATTCGGAAGTTTCCAAATAAGTATATTGATTTAATGTTTGTTCAGAAACTTTTTTGCGCCAAGTCCAACCCCTTCGTCTTGGGGAGTAGTTTTCTAAGTTATCTAAGATATTTCGAATATTGAGTTTTTCATGGGGCTTAAGCATGGCGACCTCCAAAACTTTGTTTGATTAAGTCCCAGCCTTGGTTTTCCATTAAAGCAAGTCCCGCTTCTCTTAGGGGTAACCTTGCCAGTTTACTGTAGCGATACACTACGTGTCCAGCACCTTTGCCTAAAAGATCGTGTTCAATTGTTTTTTGGACGATTTGTTTAGCTTCGATGCTGGAAAAGCCCATTCGCAACAGAACCGATCTTTCAATGGCGGGACTCGTATGGTGATAAGCCAAATCCACCAAAGGGGAAACAATTTCTTCCGCCAACCGCCAAAAGTAAGCTTTCAATTCCTCATCGCTCAGATTTTCTAAATGTTTTCTTTTGGTCAAATAATCATCAGGTCGGTATTTTTGGTTATCCATTCTCTTCCTCCCATTCGACTTTTAATTCTCGTAAAATAGCTTTGACCTCTTTCAAAGAAGTATTGGTTTCATCTTTCAAAAAATTTAAATCGATATTGGTGATTTTTGAATAATCTTTAACATAATTGCGGATTAACGAAGTGCGTATTTTCCGCAAATCCAAATCTTTGGTTTGAATTAGGGATAAATTTTCCGGAAGGATTATATTGGTTCCCGGAATTTCCGCTTTTGGGTCCCCAAAGAAGATGTCAATGCCGTTTTCTTTCGCAAAGGAAAGTTGGGCTTGATGGTGTTTTCCCGCGCCGGTATATTCGCTTTCTTGTACCACGATGATTTTATCTTCCGGAAGTTCCTGGGCAATACTGAAGGCAGCGGTTAAAGCGGTGTTGCCCGCCGGTCCTCTTTCCAATCCTTCCAAAGCACAAAGCGTTTCCGTCATAAAGAACACTTCTCCTTGATTGACGGTTACATAACGGTCAAGATAACGTAGGGGTCTGGCTGCGGATCTGGGAACATCGCTTCGATCCGGAAAAGTAGTAAACGGAATGCCAAAACCGGTATGACCGGTGGTAAAGGATTTTTTGTTAAAGTCATGGTCGCTTGCCATGTGCAACCCGGAAAGGTTAACGCTGGCAGCCACTATTTGGACCTTTTGGTCGGTGGTTTTGCTTATGCCGCGAGCGGTTCCGGTTAAGTTCCCACCCCCGGCATTTGTTACCACCACAACATCAGGAACTTTTTGCGTAAGTTTTAAACAATCGTTAACGATTTCGACCCCAAGAGTTTCAATACCGTTAATGCCAAAAGGAGAATATAGCGAGGCATTATAATAACCGGTTTCTTCAATTAATCGTAAGAACACATAAAACAATTCCGGTCCCACGGTTAGTTGAATTACTTCCGCCCCATAGGCTTCGCAAGCCCGAGCTTTTTCAATGATTTCCGGTTGTCCGATTCCTTGGGAATCAAAACATTCCTGGACCACAATGCACTTTAAACCGTATTTAGCGGCTTGTGATGCGACTGCTGCGCCGTAGTTTCCGGAAGTAGCGGTGATGACCCCTTTAAAACCCAGGGTTTTGGCCAAAAAGCAGGCAAGGGAAGCCCTTCTTGCTTTAAAGGAACCGGAGTCGTTGCAGGCTTCGTCCTTTAAAAAGATGCGTGCGCCAAATCCCGGTTTGGCGATTTTCCGAACCAAAGCAGTGATATTAGGCAGTTCTTTCAGGGGGGTTTGACCAACACCGTGTTCAGCTTGTATTTGCGAAACAAGGTCCAGCGGCATACTGTATTCTTTCATAAAACCTTCGTAATCGAATGACAATAAACCTTTTTCGTATTTGGAATAATCAATCCCGGTGCTTTGACGCATGATATCCGCTTTGCGTTTAAGGATGTTTTCGTATGAATTTCGGTCAGTCATTTTGCTCACCCCACAGGAGAGTTTTTACCATGTCGCGAACAATGCGCAGTTCCGGAACGTCATTACCGAAACTATGAGAGTAATGAGGATTGGCTTGAACCAAGGTACCTGTTTCAATCCGACCCGTGACGGTTTTGATTTCTGCAGGTTTTCCAATTTTGCTATCCTTCAAAAGCGTCCCTTTAATCCATATTTCGAGGGGTACCAGCTTGGTATCAGCGGGCAAATGGGGCGCTCTTTCGTTGGGAGTAAGAATTATTTTATGGATTTGCACCCAAGTCCCTGCTTTAATCATTTTCTTTCTCCTCAATCATTTTTCGGACATCACCCATTATGGCCCGTGGAACCGGTAAATCCAACATAGTTTTTAAACCCGGTTTGGCATTGATGATATGAGGAATCATGTTGACGCAAATAGCAATCGTTCCGGTTCCTCCTTCGACTTCCGGGGTAATAGCCATATTGATTTCCGGTTTGCCCTTAAGGATGATATAATCGCCGGTTTGAACATTGGCGAGGTGCGGTTCAATCTGTTGGGGGTGATGCATTGTGATTTTTTCTTTTCCCTCGACAACAGCTTGCGCCATCATATTTACTCCCGCCACATGCCCTTTAGGGGCAAAGCCATACAGGGATTTTCGGTCAACCTCGGTTACAATCGGCAACATATCCTGTTCGAAGCGTTCTACTTCCCAACCAAGGGCTTGGGCAATCATTCCAATGGATTCTTTGAATCCCACGTGCCCCGCAAGACCCCCTTTTTCCTTCAATTCTTGAAATTCGGCAATTGATAAACCAACCCCTTGTTCGGTCATAACCGTTTCGCCATAAGGGGATAAACTGTTTATGCGTTTGACTTCGATGTTGTCGACAGTTTCCATGGCGCCGGTTAGAAGAACAACCAACAAATCCATCATTAAACCGGGGTTGATTCCCGCTCCCAGAACGCTTACGCCATTAGCCTTGGCGGTTTTGTCCAGTTCCCTTGCCAAATCCGGATGATTGGCATGAGGGAAAGCCATTTCCTCGGCGGTAGTGATAACATTGACTTTATGTTCCAAAAGCCATTTAATTTTCGGATAAGCTTTTTCGGTAAACGAATCGGTACAAAGCAAGGCCACATCGGGGCGAACAGCGGGAATAATTTCTGCAATATTCTTCTTTATCACCAAATTTGGGGTTATATTATTCTCGGTTCCCAATAACTCGCTCACCTTTTTCCCCACTAATCGGTCATAGCGATCGCATACACCGACGATTTCCAATCCTTGCTTTTTGGTTAGCATTTTGGCCATTCCGGAACCCATTGCCCCAAAACCCCAAATGACGACTTTTACCGTTTGTTTGCGCATATTACCTCCTTATTCCTTATAATATATTAACGTTCCCGTTTTTTCTTCAATGGCATCTTTTGCTTCCTGAAGCGAAGCAATGATGGCTTTTCGGTTTGGACTATGATCAACAAAAGCTAAAGCAGCTTCGATTTTCGGTTTCATGCTGCCGCTTTGAAAATGTCCTTCCTGTAAAAAGTTTTTGGCATCCTTTGTGGAAAGGTGCGTTAAATTTACTTGGTCTTTGGTACCATATTTCAAGGCAACATAAGGAACGCTTGTTAAAATAATCAAGCGGTCAGCCTCAATTAAAGTTGCCAACAAACTGCTGGCATGATCTTTATCGATAACCGCGGGAACCCCGTATAACTCGTTATCCTTTTGGACAACCGGAATTCCTCCCCCACCTACGGTGATGACGGTATAGCCGCTGGCTACCAGCATTTTGATTCCTTCAATTTCGATAATTGCTTGGGGTTTCGGGCTTGGCACAACTCGGCGGTATCCTCGCCCTGCATCCTCTTTCATAACGTAATTTTGGGTTTTGCTTAATGTTTGCGCTTCTTTTTCTGAATAAAAAGCGCCAATCGGTTTGGTTGGATTTTGGAAAGCAGGATCCTCGACGGCGACTTCCACCTGCGTAACGATGGATGCGACATCTGGTTTCATGTTACGGTTAAGAAGTTCGGTGCGAAGGGCGTTTTGCAAGTGATAACCGATATACCCTTGGCTCATGGCTCCGCATTCCGGAAAAGGCATTTCCGGTAGGTGCGAATCGGTTTTTGAAGCAGTTTGGAAGGCAGAGAAGATCATCCCGACTTGGGGCCCGTTGCCATGGGTAATAATAACCTCATGACCGCTAGCGATTAAATCGGCCAAGGGTTTCACGGTCTGCTTGACCAATTGTTTTTGTTCTTCCGGAGTGTTTCCTAAGGCGTTTCCTCCCAAAGCAACCACTATTCGCATAATAAGTCTCCCAATGTGGCCACCATAACCGCTTTAATGGTATGAAGACGGTTTTCGGCTTCATCAAATACGACCGATTGAGGGGATTCAAATACATCCTCGGTAACTTCGATGCCATTTAACCCAAACTTGTCAAATATTTCTTTTCCGACTGTAGTCTCGAGATTATGGAAGGCTGGTAAACAATGCATAAAAATAGCATTCGGTTTGGCGTAACTCATCAATTTGGCATTGACTTGATAAGGTTTCAACAAATCAATCCGTTTTTGCCATGCTTCCAGAGGTTCACCCATTGAGACCCAAACGTCAGTATAAACCACGTCGACATCTTTCAATCCTTCTTGAACAGCGCTTGTCAAGGTAATTTTTGCCCCGGTTTGTTGGGCGATTTTTTGACACTTTTCCACTAACCGTTGTTCTGGGAAAAGTTCTTTGGGAGCAACCGCTCTAAAGTCGAGTCCCATCTTGGCACAACCCACCATTAGGGAGTTGCCCATATTGTTGCGTGCATCGCCGACATAAGCAAACTTGAGGCCTTTTAAATAACCTTTATGTTCGCGTATTGTTAAAAAGTCTGCCAATATTTGGGTCGGATGAAAACGGTCGGTTAAACCGTTCCAAACCGGTACTCCGGAATAGTGAGCGAGGATTTCGACGGTTTCTTGAGCATAACCGCGATATTCGATTCCTTCATACATCCTGCCGAGAACCCGGGCAGTATCTTTGATGCTTTCTTTTTTGCCCATTTGGGAACCGCTTGGACCTAAGTATGTTACATTCATCCCTTGGTCGTAACCGGCAACCTCAAAGGCGCAGCGAGTTCTGGTGGAGTCTTTTTCAAATAATAAAACGATATTTTTGCCTTTGCAGTACTGAATTTCTTTGCCTTGTTTTTTGGCTTGTTTTAGTTTTTCGGCTAAATCGAGTAAGTAAGTGATTTCTTCAGATGTGAAGTCGAGCAAAGTTAAAAAGCTGCGACCGTAAAACGCTTTGTTCATTTTGTCTTTTCTCCTTTTCTTTCTTTTACTTTGTTAAATTTTCGCGGTAAAAAGGCATGCTCATGCAACGGGGACCGCCGCGAACCCGAGAAAGTTCGCTGGAAGGTATCT
>Ga0265294_10000766_pt1 | contig 43346 bp, 49 predicted proteins | sample MunlanPumphouse3_FD_192504 | JGI IMG/M metagenome (GOLD analysis project Ga0265294, IMG submission 192504) | Groundwater microbial communities from a municipal landfill in Southern Ontario, Canada - Pumphouse #3 | ecosystem: Environmental > Aquatic > Deep subsurface > Groundwater | place... | reverse complement strand
ATTTTATAGGAATTAAAGGCTCTGGCATGAGTGCCCTTGCCCAAATTATGAAAACACTTATGTTTGAGGTTCAGGGAAGTGATGTTGATAAATCATTTTTTACCGAAACTGGCTTAAAAGAAAAAAATATCCCATTTTTTGTATATGATGAAAAACATATCAAAGAAGGGATGCAAATAGTTGTTGGAAACTCAATTAAAGAAGACAATGTAGAACTAATTAAAGCTAAGAAGCTTAATTTAAAAATATATACCTATCAAGAAATGATTGGTAATTTAATTAAAGATTATAAATCAATTGCAGTATCTGGCTGTCACGGAAAAACTACAACAACGGGTATACTTGCCCATGTTTTAAATAATACAGTTGGGGCTAACTATTTAATTGGTGATGGAACTGGATCTGCGAACATTAATAATAAACTTTTTGCCCTGGAAGCTTGTGAATATCAAAGACACTTTCTAAGTTATCACCCCTACTACATTATTATTACTAATATTGATTTAGATCATGTTGATTATTTTAAAGATTTAGAAGATGTAAAATCGGCTTACAATGAATTTGCTTCTCAAGGACAAAAATTAATTGTCTGGGGAGATGATGAAAACATCAGAAGTTTAAAACTTAAAAATGCTCTATATTATGGAATTGGTGAAAATAATGATATCAGAGCTAAAAATATAATACTTACTTCAAAAGGAACTAAGTTTGATGTTTATATAAAAGATAAATTTTATCATACATTCGATTTACCGTTTTTTGGTAATCATCTACTTCTAAACACTTTAGCAGTTATAACGATTTGCTTCCTCGAGGATATCCCAAAAGAAGAAGTAGAAAAAAATCTTATTACTTATCCAGGGGTCCAAAGAAGATTTAATGAAGAGATAGTAGATAAAACAATTATTATTGATGATTATGCTCATCATCCAACAGAAATTAAAGCAACTATTAATGCAGCTATTCAAAAGTATCCCGATAAAAAAATAGTAGCAATATTTCAGCCCCATACTTTTTCAAGAACTAAAGAATTTAAAGATGAATTTGTAAACGAATTAAGAAAAGCTGACAAAACATATATTTTAGATATTCATCCAGCTAGAGAAAAACAAGAAGATTATCAAGATATTACATCTAAGATATTAATTGATAACATTCCTAATTCAGAATCTTTAAATGAAGATAGTATAAAAAAACTTACTTTATATAAAGATCAAGTATTTCTATTTCTAGGCGCAAATGATTTAAGACCTTTAGAACAAAAGTTAAAAAACCATTTAAAAAGCAGATAATCATCTATCTGCTTTTATTATTTGGTTATTAGATACTTGCATATCAATCATTTTGTTTTGATAACTAATTAAAGCAAGTAGTAAGATAAGGAGGAAATAAAACACTATCACTCCATAATAATTTTTAACTTTTGATATCATATTTCCACTTCCCTTCACTTACAATATAAGAATAACACGAACCTACGTTCATGTCAACGTAAAAGAAAACAAATGTTTGACATTTGACACATCGTATGTTAATATATTTTTAGGAAGTGATAAAATTTGAAAAACCTAACTAAAAAGCAAGAAGAAGTTCTCGTATTTATTAAAAAACATATTGTAGAATACGGGTATCCGCCATCAGTAAGAGAAATATGTAAGGGTCTAAATTTAAGTAGCCCTGCTACAGTTCATACTCATCTTAGACATCTAGAAATAAAAGGAGCGATAAAAAAAGCTCCAAATAAATTTAGAACGATTGAAGTAATTGGTAGAAATGAATTTATGCCTGAGGATGAAGAATTGGTGAAAGTTCCACTACTTGGAAAAATAACAGCCGGCTCGCCAATTGAAGCAATTGAAAACCCTGATGAAGTTTTTACATTACCAGCTAGTTTAATCCCTAGTCGTGAATCAATATTTACTTTAAAAGTTGAAGGTGATAGTATGATTAATGCTGGAATATTTAATGGAGATATTGTAATTGTTCAAAAACAAAAAGTAGCTAGGAATGGTGAAATAGTTGTAGCAATGAATGATGAAAATGAAGTTACATTAAAAACTTTCTATAAAGAAAAGGATTATATTAGACTTCAGCCAGAAAATAATTCAATGGAGCCGATAATCCTTAATAATGTTACTATTCTTGGTAAAGCTATTGGTTTATATCGAAAATTTTAAAAAGTGCTTGAATTAACAAACACTTTTTTTATCTAAAAAATAATAAATATGATAAGAATATTAAATAAATGATAGTAATGATTACTCCATTTATGCGATTAGTTTTATCATCTTTATGACCTATCCCTAAAGACATTGTAATAAATAGACCGCCAAATAATCCGCCAATATGCCCAGCATTATCAATAAAAGGCATCAAGAATCCAAGAAGCAAATTTATCACAATAACAGGTATTATTTGACTTTTTAATACTGATCCTAAATAAATACGATAATGATACCCAAAATAAGTAATTGATCCAAGAAGACCAAATATTGCCCCAGATGCTCCTAAACTTAATGAATTAGTTATCACACAAGACAATAAACATCCAGTTACGGCACTACCAAAATAAATAACCAAATATTTGCTTCTACCTAAAAAAGTTTCTATCTGAGTACCTATAATATTTAAGGAATACATATTAACAAGCAAATGAATAAAATCTCCATGCAAGAAAGCTGCAGTTAGCAGTCGCCAAATCTCTCCAGCTTTAACAGCTGATGGACTTAAAATAAACAAATTTTGGATAATTGGAAAAAGTATTGTTAAAATAAACATCATGATGTTAATTCCTATTATAACATTGGTAACAACTATTTTTTTAGGTTTAAAAACTTTTTCATAACTCTGATTTTCTTTTTCAGTTTTCTCATTAATATCATTAGTTATATTAACAATAAAATCAAGATTATTTCCTTTTCTAGTCATAAATGTTTTTAGTTTAGGATAAAGCTTAGCAAGCCCTTCTTCTTTTCTAACATCTTTAAGATTATCTACTTTATATGTATTAATATTTTTATCATCATTTATATTAACATCTTCATTTAAATCAAGAAGAATATTTAAAGTATTAACTTTAAAAGATAATGTCTTCTTTTTTATTTGCTTAGCAATATTTTTTACTTTAAAATTATCAAACATTAACTGTTCTTCATTATGGATATAATTAGAGTTAATTCTAACTATGCGATATGGCGCAGTTATATTTTCAAGCCATATTTCATTTTTAACTCCATTTACAATAATCGGTTGATAATCTTCAACAGTAACAAAATAATGAACTAAACGCATTATAATTTCATCTTTAGTATCTACTTTTATACTCATATTAACTTCCTTTCATGCATATATATTTTATAACAAAAGCGCAGTTTAGTAAAGGAAAAAATAACCATGCGAAAAATCATTTTATTTTTAACTATTTTATTCTTTTATTTATTTCCTCTTAGTTTTATAAATTTTAACACTTATTTTTTAAATGAAAATTATCTTCTTCTAAGCTTTATTATAATCTATATCTTAAATATTATTTTCATCTCATTGAGCACTTTTAATATTATAAAAGATAAATCTCCCAATGACAATTATTTATTTATATTAATCATTAATTATTTAATAAACCCATTATCTAATTTGTTCTTTTTTAATTTTAAAAACCTCTATTTAGCATTTATAAGTTTAATTATTATTTTAATAACTAATGGTTATTTATTCTCAGAAACTAAATTACTTAATAAAATATCATCTTATTATTTGATACCATATCTTGCTATAAATACCTATTTTACTTTAACGGTAATTCTTCTAATGATTCTAAATGTTTTTTAAATTCTATAGGTACACCTGATGTAAACTCTAAACATTTACCATTAATAGGATGTTTAAATTTTAACTTACTTGAATGAAGAAACTGTCCAAAAGAAGTACTTTTACCTTTACTATATATAGGATCATTATAAATAGGATACCCTATATATTTAAGATGAACTCTTAACTGGTGAGTTCTACCAGTTATTAAATTAAGCTCTAGTAGTGTATAACCCTTATATCTTTTTAAAACTTTAAACTTACTTATTGCTTCTTTTGAGTTTTTATCAGTTACTGTCATCTTTTTTCGGTCATCTGGGTTTCTTCCAATAGGTGCATCGATTTCTCCAGTTTCTTCAATTATTTCACCAATAACTAAAGCAATATATGTTTTTTTAACTTTTTTATTTTTAAACATTTCAGTTAAAAGTTCGTGGGTTTTATTATTCTTAGCGACAATTATTAAACCACTAGTATCTTTGTCAAGACGATGAACTATCCCTGGTCTATTTTCTTCTTTATCACTTAAATTAGTATGATGCATTAAAGCATTTACTAATGTTTTTGAAGTATTACCATTTCCAGGATGAACTACCATCCCTGATTTTTTATTAATAACAATTAAGTCTTCATCTTCATAAACAATATCAAGTTTAATTGCATCTGGAATAATATCTATTTCTTTAACAAAACCTTCTTTTACTGTAATTAAATCATTTTCCTCGACATTATAACTAGCTTTAACTGGCATATTATTTACTAAAATATATTCCTCATCAATCATCTTTTGGATCTGACTTCTTGATATATCTAATTTATTTTTTAAATATTTATCAATTCTAATATTACTCTTTTGAACTTTTATTAACATGATCTTCTCCTTTTATTATGGCAATTATTAAAAGGAATGTTCCCAGTACAATTGCTATATCACTTATATTAAATACCGGAAAATTATAATTAAATATTTTAAAAGCAATAAAATCTCTAACATAACCTAAAAATAAACGGTCTAGTAAATTACCAGTAATACCCCCAAATAATAAACCAAACGCGAGGGCATTTCTTTTATTATTTTTAAAAGTATTCATATACCTATAGATAATTATCATAATTATAATTGTGATTATAATCAGAAAAGTTACTTGATTATTTAAAATACTCCAAGCTCCACCATAATTATTAGTATAATTAAGACTAAACAAATTAGGAATTAAATCTATCCTATCATTTAAATTCATATATGCATCAATTATACTTTTACTTATCTGATCTAAAAACAAAATCATTGTGGTAATTATTAATATTATTTTCTTCATTTAAACCTCTTAATTTTTTTAAAAAATTTGTTGCTCGCCAAAAGTTTCTATTACTCATCTAATAAAAATGAGTTATCAATGGAGTGCTTCAATCCCAACATGAGCTTTAAAAGTCTTATTCATATCTTCAGATTGGTTATCACCTATTTCATAAAAATAAATGTCAAGTACATATGTGTGTAATGCACCATTTACTTCGTCTATAAATTTACCATTTCCAAATTCAATATTACTAATTCCAATTCCGGTTCTATTAGATACAGGACTTACTGTGCTACCGTTATTTGCTGTATTAGTTGAGGTAAGGATATAACTTATCGCTCCAAATGTGAAAGTATTTTCATCTATTACTAAAGTTATTTTATATTCCATTTCTGCATCTGTGATATTATTTGTACCAGCTACAGTAAACTCTTTGCTGGCAAAAGAAGCAAATGATGGCTTTATATTACTCGCAATTATTGCATCCCCACCCTTAAAAAGAATATCCATTTTTCCAGAATCTACTATTATTGTCTTTTCAGTCTCTGAATCTTTAATGCCAGCTGTAAAATAAGCATACGATAATCCTACTAAGAAGAAAAATAATATTATAATAATTATCCCTAATATAATCTTATTAATTTTTTTTATTAATTCCATATTAAGTCACCTACTCTATGTTTATTATAATATATTTTAGAACTGTTTACAATTAGTTTTGTAAATTAACGAGGATTACATCACTTCCAATTGTAACTATTTGTTTGAAGGTAATATTTATTTCACTTCCATAACTGATTCTTCGCAATAGTTTTATTGGTTCAACAACTAAACTATTAATAAAACCATCACAATTTATATTAATGTCAACTATTTTACCAAGTCTAGTCCCATCGACAATATTAACAATATCTTTACGTTGTAAGTCACTCATTAACATCTAAATCACCACTTAATTATATGGTGATTTAAATATTTATTTCATCATCCTCTTAACATTTTTAATTGCGTTTTTTTCAATCCTTGATACTTGAGCTTGAGAAACGCCTAAATCATCAGCTATTTCCATTTGAGTTTTTCCATAAATATATCTAGCATATAATACTTTTGATTCTCTTGCATTTATTTTGTTTAAAGCTTTTTCTAGACTGATAGAATCATCTTTATCGATTCTATCTTTTTTATCTGCTAGTTGATCTAGTAAATATATTGTGTCTCCTCCATCATTATAAATAGGATCAAAAATACTAATTGGACTAATTAAACTTTCTAAAGCCGATGATAGTTCATACTCAGAAATATTTAGTTTAGTACATATTTCTGCATTAGTTGGCTCAATACCAAACTCGCGTAAATGTTCTTCTTTAAATCTTAGTATTGCATAAGCATTATCTCTAATACTTCTACTAATTCTAACTACACTGGAGTCTCTTATAAACCTTTTTATTTCGCCTAATATAAGTGGTACTGCATAAGTTGAAAACATAACATTATATTCTAAAGAAAAATTATCTACAGCTTTAATCAGTCCTACACAACCGATTTGAAATAGATCATTCATATCATGTTTACCATTATTATATTTTTGGATAATGCTTAGGACTAGTTTTAAATTTCCATTTACTAACTTCTCTTTAGCTAGTAAATCACCACTTTGATATTTTTTAAATAACTCTGTCATTTCTGGAGCTTTTAATACTTTTAAAGTATTAGTATCAACTCCGGTTATTTCTACTTTGTATTTATTCAAATAAAAAACTCCTTTCACTCTATATTGAGTAAAAGATGTTTTTTCTATTCATTAGTTAATATATATTATGGATTAACTAATTTAAATAACCAATATCCAATAGCAATACCTACAAGTATCGTTAGAGCAATAACCAAAAGTATTAAAATTGCTTTAAGTAATTTATTCATCCTTTTTTTTTCTTGAATCGGTAGTACCTCATTTACATTAGCATTTTCCATATCACACTCTCCTAGCTATAATTGTAGTATAAAAATTTATAATTGTCAAAATTTTTGTGTCAATTAGACAATATATTAAGTTTGTTTAGTAAACTTATCTATTCTCTAGAAAAGTTTGTAGTCTTTTTACAACCTTTTTTTCAATCCTTGAGATATATGACTGGCTTATACCTAATATTTCTGCTACTTCTTTTTGGGTATAATCATCGGTATTATTAAGCCCATATCTTAAAACCATAATAACTTTCTCTCTATCATCTAAGAAGTTTAACTCTCTTTCTAGACTTTCTTTATCTATTTTATTAGAAAATGCTTCATAAACAATATCTTCTTCTGTACCTAAGATATCCTCTAAATGTAGTTCATTTCCTTCAGAATCAAATGATAATGCATCTTCAAAGCTAATCTCACTTTTTCTTTTTTTATTTTTTCTTAAAAACATTAATATCTCATTAGAAATACATCTACTACAATATGTTGCTAGTTTAATATTCTTATCAGGTTTATAAGTTTGAATACCTTTTATAAGACCAATCGACCCAATACTAACTAAATCTTCTAAATCATAGCCTGTATTTTCATATTTTTTAGCAAGAAATACTACTAATCTTAAATTATGTTCAATTAAGATATTTCTAGCATTTATATCTCCTTCTTTACTTCTTAAAACGTATGTTAATTCATCTTCTTTAGATAAAGGTGGAGGAAGAGCATCACTTGAACCAACATAAAAGATTTTACTTTCAATTTTTAATACTTTACAAATCCAAATTAATAATTTATTCATATAACCTCCATATTTAATATTATTTTTACTCCATTTAAACTAACATTAGATAAACCGATTAAAACTTTCTTAGTAGATTTTTTATTAACAACTATTTTATCTGGCTTAAATACTTCTAACACACCTTTATCATTTAGTACATGATAGGGAATAAAAAAAGTATTTACTTTTTTTTTAATTAAATCTTTATTAACTAAAACAACCGGAGTTCCAAAAAAAGGATCAATTAGTTTATTTCCTGTATCTAGAAAACCAGTTTCTGAAACTTTCTGACCCATATAGTATATGTCTACGTCATAGTAATTAGAATAAGTGTTTTTAAATTTTTTTATATTCTTTAAATATTTAAATAATATAATAGGGGTAATTATAATTATCAAAATTAAATTTATTTTAAAACCATTTTTAGAAAATACAAGACCATTATTAACTAGGGATATTTGATCATTTAGTAAATAAATACTACCTCCTAATATAATACTTATAATATATAACCAAAATAAATTATCTTTAAAATATTTAAAACTTTTATAACCAAAAGATATAATAACCATAATTATACTAATAATAAGTTTAAATAAAAGTAATAATAAACTACTTTTAATAGTAAACAATAATAAGGTAGATAAACTGCCAATTAAAGCTGCTAAAATTATTTTTTTTATTTTAGTATTTCTTTTTAAAAGGATATCAACACTTATTAATAGAAGACCATCAATAATAAAATTTATTAAGATTATTAAATCTATATATATTATCATATCAGCCTCCTAAGATAAGTATAAAAAAAAGACACCGTAAATTGTGTCGCTTTTTAAATATTTTTAGAAATTATCGCGATTTCTTAAAAATGGTGGAATATCAAAGTCTGATTCATCATCTAAGATTGTGCGTGGTCTTTCTTCAGTTCTTAAATTAAAATCAACATGATCATCATCTTCAAAACCAGTAGCAATTACTGTAACAATTACTTCTTCATTTAAGTTTTCATTAATTACTGCTCCAAAGATAATATTTATATCAGTATTAGCTGATTGTCTAACTACTTCTGCTGCATCTTCTGCTTCAAATAAAGTTAAATTAGTTCCGCCAGTAACATTAATAATTGCCGCAGTTGCACCAGTTATACTTGTTTCTAAAAGTGGTGATGAAACAGCTTGTTTAGCAGCTTCTATTGCTCTATTTTCACCGACTCCAAGACCAATTCCAATTAAAGCATTACCTCTATTTTCCATAATAGCTTTAACATCGGCAAAGTCAAGGTTAACTAAACCTGATACCGCAATTAAATCACTAATTGACTGAACACCACGATGAAGCACATTATCAACTTCTTTAAACGCATCAAGCATTGGTGTTGCTTTATCAATAATGTCTCTTAATTTATCATTTGGAATAACAATTAAAGTATCAACATGTTTTTTTAACTCATCAATTCCAACAACTGCTTGTTCCATTCTCCTTTTTCCTTCAAATCTAAATGGTTTAGTGACAATACCTACGGTAAGCGCACCTAAATCTTGAGAAATTTCGGCTATTACTGGCGCAGCTCCTGTACCTGTTCCTCCACCCATTCCGCAGGTTACAAATACCATATCAGCGCCTTTAAGCGCCTCTTTAATTTCTTCTTTACTTTCCATAGCTGCTTCTCTGCCAACCTCAGGGTTAGCACCTGCTCCAAGACCAACAGTAATAGATTCACCAATTTGCAATTTATTAGCAGACTTTGATGCATTTAAAACTTGAAGATCAGTATTAGCAACAATAAATTCAACGCCTTTAACGCCAGATTCAATCATCCGGTTAACTGCATTACAGCCACCGCCACCTACTCCTACTACTTTAATTTTAGCAATTTGATCCATCTCTAATCCAAACATAACTTACTCTCTCCTTAATTATCAAAAAAGTATCCAAATATTTTACCTAATATTGAATCACTAGGAATTAATACTTTTGAATCTTTATTACACATATTTTCGACATCATCATCACTTACTGTAGAGTAAGAGCGATGTCTAAGTTTTAACTTCTCATTAAATGACTTAATCATTCCCAAGGCTGTACTATACTTATTATCTCTAGCTCCTAAAGTATTTATAACTCCAATACTAGCCGATTCTCCAAATAAACTTGTAAGGGCAATATTAAAATCTTTAAATTCCGTTAAACCTCCTGTTATAATTATATAACTTATTTCCTTTTTTGTTAAGTGGTTAATTGAATTTTTAACATTTTTTAGTATTTCTATCATCCGACTAGCAACTATTTCAGTCAATTCATATTGATTTATCGTAATTTCTTCATTATTTTTATTAACTATTTTAATAGTTTCTTTCGGATTCGCCCTTCTAATATTTGCCAGGGCTAAGTTTTCTTTTAAATATTTAGCATTCTTCATTTTTAAATTATATATATAAGCAATATCTTTATCAATATTTATTCCTCCTAAATTAATTACTTCATTATTAATATATATACCTTTACTTATTACACTTACCTCTGTCTTCGCACAACCAATATTAACAACTATTCCAGTCTTTAAGTCTAAATAATCATTTTTAAAATTATAATAATCAGCTAGTCCTGTTGAAGTAATATCTATTACTTCTAAACCTGATTTTTCAAGGATGCCTAAAATATCATAGACTTCTTTTTTAGGAGCAGTAATTAATACCGTGCGAGCAGTTATACTTTTACCTTTTTTATTAAAAGGCTCTTTTGTTTCTCCGTCTCCTACTCTAAAAAAAACTGGAACAAGCCCAATAAGCTCCGAACTTTCATTTATTTTATTATAAGCGGTACTTTGCAAGATTCTTAAGATATCATTACTAGTTACTCTAGTGTCTTCATTTGTAATCGTATTAACTGACTCACTTACAATAAAATTATTAAAAGTAGTGGGAATATTAGCAATAATTTTCTTTATTTTAAAATTAAGCTTAAGTGATGCTTTATCTATTACTAATTTAATCGATTTTACTAAGGCAGCCTCATCAAATATTTCATAATTTCTAAAGCCTTTAGTTTTACCCTCAAGAGCACATAAAATATTGAATTTATTATCAAAAAATTCTGCAACTACGAGCTTTATGTTATCACAACCAATATCAATACTTCCAATTATTTTCCTCATATGCCTAGTAACTAGCCTTTCTAAAGTTTATTATAGCATGTAATATAAGTTTTTGAAAATATTTTTAAAAAAAAGTTTATAAAAAAAACATCATAATGATGCTTATTAATTAAACTTTTTATATTTGTTAAAGATATAATAGGTTATTAAACTTACAAAAGTAATCAAGACTATTATGGATGGAAAATATATTCCAGTCGGCGGATTTTCTTTAATAATAGGTGCGGTTGTTGTAGTTGTAGTTGTCGTAACTTCTTTAGGCTCTGAAGTAGTAGTAACAGGTATATTTTCCTCATCAGGAAGATTTGCTAAATCAATCTCGAATTTAAACGAAGTCTCATCAATTTTAGTAACAGTTACTCCTTCGTCTGCTAAATTAAATCCATTTCCTTCGTAAATATACGGATTATCTACAACAATAAATTCGCCTTTTGGGTAGCCTCGAAACTGGCCATAGGCATCAATCACTGAAAGAATTCAACATATTTAAGATTTTCATAATCTTGCTCTGTTGCTTCGTCTTCAAAATACATTAATCTTAATGAAGATGAAGTCTCTTCATTAATAATTAATGGTTGAATAATTATCGGCGCATTATGATTGAAACTAGTTGCACTTAATTCACCATAAAAAATATTAAAAATTAATATACTATCGTTTAAATTACCCTCAATACTGTCCCATATATAATCGTATGGATCCGATAGCAGTGACATAGATCCGTCCACTAATATTGAACCCTCGTCAATTGAAGAAAGAGTTTGCATAAATATATCAGTATAATTTTCTTTTAATTGTCCCACATAAAAGTCGCCATAATTATTACTGTTTATTTTCATTACCAAATCCTCTAAAGAAATATTTTTAGCTGAAACTTGATTAATTCCAAAAAAACTTAAAATTAGTAGCAGTAATAAATATTTTAGTTTCTTCATTATTTTCACCTCTATTATTTACATTATAACAACATTAGAATAAAAAGCTAGGCTTTTTCTAATTTTTTTAATTAAATAGTAAAAGATAGCTCTATAGCCAAATTGTCCCCCAAAAAATATATCATTACTTTTAAATTTTCTTGGCTATAAATATAACTTTGTTATTATTTTGAGCTATTACTGGAAAAATATAACCATTTTGGCCAATAAACTTTTCTTCTATTCTGGAAGCAACATCAAAAAATAAATTATATAAAAAAAACATCATAATGATGCTTATAAATTAAACTTTTTATATTTAATAAAAATATAATAGGTTATTAAACTTACAAAAGTAATCAAGACTATTATGGATGGAAAATATATTCCAGTTGGCGGATTTTCTTTAATAATAGGTGCGGTTGTTGTAGTTGTAGTTGTCGTGACTTCTTTAGGCTCTGAAGTAGTAGTAACAGGTATATTTTCCTCATCAGGAAGATTTGCTAAATCAATCTCTAATTTAAACGAAGACTCATTAATTTTAGTAACGGTTACTCCTTCATCTGCTAAATTAAATCCCTTTCCTTCGTAAGTATACGGATTATCTACAGCAATAAATTCGCCTTTTGGGTAGCCTCGAAACTGGCCATAGGCATCAAGCACTGAAAGAATTGTGATATATTTAACATTTTTATAATCTTGGTCTGTTGCTTCATCTTTAAAATACATTAATTTTATTGAAGATGAAGTATCTTGATTAGCAACTAATAGTTAAAAAACTTCCGTTGCATTTAAATCAAAATTAGCTCCATATTCTAAATCAAAATAAATATAAAAGCTTAATATACTATTATTTAAAGTACCATGGATATAGTCCGTAATATAATCATATGGATCCGATAGTGGTGCCATATTTCCATCCACAAATAAGTCGCCATAATCAATTGAGGCAATAGATATCATATACATATCAGTATAATTTTCTTTTAACTGTCCAATATAATAGTCGCCATAATTATTACTGTTTATTTTCTTTACCAAATCCTCTAAAGAAATATCTTTAGCTGAAACTTGATTAATTCCAAAAAAACTTAAAATTAGTAGCAGTAATAAATATTTTAGTTTCTTCATTATTTTCACCTCTATTATTTACATTATAACAACATTAGAATAAAAAGCTAGGCTTTTTTTAAAAAAATTATCAATTATACTTACAAGATAATTGATAATAATAATAAAGTAAGTTATAATTTAATTAGGAGAAGATGTAGATGATAAATATATTAATTATTATAAATAAACTAATAACATTACTATGTAAAATATTTAGTAAATTGTTTAATAAAAATGGAACTGTTCTTCCAGGTAGTATAGTTTTAAAATTAAATCCTGATATTTTAACAAAAATAAAATATCCTAAATATGTAATTGGCATAACCGGCTCTAGCGGAAAAGGCTCTACTACTAACTATGTAGCGCATATTCTAAAAAGTGCTGGTTTAAAAGTTGTTTGGAACAACTCTGGATCTAATGTTTTAAATGGTGCGACAACCTTAATTTTAAACAATACCAACTTTTTGACAAGAAGATTAAAAGCTGATGCCCTTCTTTTAGAACTAGATGAATCATATATTAGACATATCTTTAAAAGTAATAATTTAACTCATCTAGTTGTTACAAATATAACTAGAGATCAACCATCTAGAAATGGAAATCCAGACATTATTTTAAATAAAATTAAATATTCAATTGACTATAATACTCATTTAATTATTAATGCTGATGATTCTACTGTTAATAAACTTAGTTTAAATCATCAAGGAAAACTCACCTCATTTGGAATAGCTAAAAATAAATATAGTTTGAATAAGCCAATTAGTAATAATATAGACTCTGCCTACTGTCCAATATGCTCAGCTAAATTAATATATGGTTATTATCATTATGGACATTTAGGTGGCTATAAATGCAAGTCTTGTGACTATAAAAGAAATATTGATTATGAAGCTTCTAAAATAGACTTAGATAAAAAAACGATGATTATTAATAAAAATAAAATATCTTTAAACAAAAATATTTTCTTTGATGCTTATAATATCCTAGCAGCTTATACTTTATGTAAAGAAATTGGCATTAAAGATGAAGATTTACTTAAAGCTTTAAATATTAATAAAATAATATCTAAACGAATGAAAAGTTTGAAATTAGGTGACCGAGATGTTATCATGATTGAAAGCAAAAATGAAAACAACTTAAGTTATAACCAAAGTTTAACTTATATTAATCAAACAAAAGAAACTAAAACAATTATTCTTGGATTTGATAATGTCTCAAGAAGATATAAGCATAATGATTTGTCTTGGTTGTATGACATTGACTTTAATATTCTCGATACTGAAAATATCGATCGGATATTTTGTATCGGAAGATTTAGATTTGATGTAGCAGCTAGATTAATAAACTCGGGAATTAATCCTGAACTTTTAATTCTTGTTGAGGATATTAATAATATTATCACTCTTTTAAAAGAAAATAGTACTGGTACTATATTTACTATGGTTTGTTTTGATATGACAGATATTTTAACCAAATTATTTATCAAAGAAGAAGAAGAAGGTGATAATGATGAAAATTAAAATAGCTCATTTATATTATGATTTACTTAATCTATATGGAGAACAAGGAAATGTTCTAGCCCTTCAAGATGCCTTTAAAAAGCAAGGAGTAGATATAGCAGTTGATTTATTAACTGTTGGTGATAAAATGGATTTTGATAAATATGATTTATTATACATGGGAAGTGGCACTAAAAACAACTTGCTAATTGCTTTAGAAGATTTTAAAAAACATACAGTAACATTTAAAAAAGCAATTAAAAATAATAAATATTTTATATCTACAGGTAATTCTCATGAAATATTTGGCAAGTTTATTGAAGTAGATAATGAGAAATATAAAGCTTTAGGAATATTTAATTATTATACAAAACAAAATCAAATAAGAATTGTTGGAGACTCGATTATGGAATTTAAAGACTTAGAACCAATAATAGGTTTTCAAAATCGTTCTTCTGTTATGCAAAATAATAAAAATCATTTATTTAATGTAATAAATGGATATGCTGATAATTACAAATCTTCATATGAAGGATACCTTGAAAATAATTTTATTGGAACATATTTAATTGGTCCACTACTTATTAGAAATCCCCATTTAACTGATTATATCGTAAAAGATATTTTAGAAAATAAAAACATAACTTATAAACTAATTGATAACACTTTTGAATATAAAGCTTATGATGAATACTTTAAAAATTTTTATAATCAATAAAAAAATGAGTTTGAACTCATTTTTTAAACACAATCGACGAAAGTGTCGCTTAAGCATCGAACTGCACAGACGCAATTTAAATCCATTGTAAAGAAGCTGTTTGATGCTACCCAAGGAATATTGCATGTACTTTTTTCAGGATTAGGAACTAATACTCTAAAAGTAGCACAATTGCCTTCTAATTTTTCAACTCTGAATACTGATGAACAATCATCTGATGTATCTAAACCTGTTATAGTTGAGCACACTTCAACATTATCCTTGCATACTGGCATGCTAAACGGAATACCATTACCACAACAAGTAAATAATTGAATTGGTCTAGTATTGAATACTATACAATTAGTACCCCCTCCTAATATCGGTCTATCACATGAATCAGTACAATTGTTTGGACAAGCATTTTCTTGAAGTACATTTATAACTTTTAATATTTCCGTAATACAATTCCCTTTTCCAGAGCATTCATTATTACACATATATTTTCACCCTTTCATATATACTCATTATATTTTATGTACTAATTAAAAATTAGTGATATTATTTTTCTTAAATATAGTGTATACTTATAGTGGTGATAAAAATGTGGTGGCAATATTTAATTATATTTTTTGTCTTAGCTATTATATCTTTAGTTATAGTAAAACTAAATAAGAAGAATTTTACTTTTGAAATTAATAAACTAGTTCAGTTTCTTGGAGGTAAAGATAATATTCTCGATACTGAAGTAAACTTGTCAAGATTTAAAGTAACACTCAAAGACGTAACAATCGTTGATAAAGATGCAATTCAAAAGTTAGGCGCTAAAGGAATAGTAGAAATAGACAATCAATTAAAAATTATATTCGGACCAAATGCTAGAGCATTAAAAAAATACATTAGTGAAATGAAATAACTAATGTATTTTTTTCTTGTTTATATTTTATTTAATTATTATTTTAGTAATAGATTTTTTACCTTTGCGAATAATAAATTCTTTTTTTGTTACTTCGTGATTAAAATCATTTATTTTTTCATTATCAACAGTAATACCACCTTGTTCTATTAATCTTCTTGCTTCACTTTTGGATGTAGTTAAGTTTGAGTTTACTAAAACATCTATAATATTATTATTCGTGACTGATATTGTTATAGATGGCATATCTTCTGTGATTTCTCCTTTGAAGATTTTTTCACTTGTTTCTAAAGCTTGGTTATATTCTTTTTCTCCATGGAGAAAAGTTATAATGTCTTTGGCTAATGCTTTTTGAGCAATTCTTGCCTCTGGTTTTTTTTGATGTTCTTTTTCGATTTCCATAATTTCTTTTGGTGATAAAAATGACAGCATTTTTAAGTAAGAGATAATCACACGGTCATCTTGATTAATAAAAAATTGATACATTTCATATGATGAAGTTAAGTTTTTATCAAGCCAAACAGCGTTTCCTTCACTTTTACCAAATTTTTTGCCATTTGCATCAAGAATTAAAGGCATTGTAAAAGCAAAGAGTTCTGTACCTTGTTTTTTGCGAGCAAGTTCTAATCCTGCAGTAATATTACCCCATTGATCTTGACCACCTATTTGTAGGGTGCAGTTTTTATTATTATATAGCCATAAAAAGTCTAAGGCTTGCATTATCATATAAGAAAACTCTGTATATGTTATTCCTACATCTAATCTTGATTTAACTGTGTCTTTGGCTAGCATATAGTTTAAACTAAAGTATTTACCATAATCTCTTAAATAGTCTATAAAGTTAATATCTTTTGACCAATCATAGTTATTAACTACTTCAAAACCAAATATTTCTTCAACTTGTTTTCTTAAACCTAGATAATTCTTATCAAGTTCTTCTTTAGTAATCATCGGTCTTTCTGAGTCTGGTTTCGGATCTCCAATTAAACCAGTCGCGCCTCCCACTAAAAGAATTGGATGGTGCCTACCATCAGCTAATCTCTTAGCTACCGAAAAAGATGAGTAATGGCCAATATGCATAGATTCAGCTGTTGGGTCTGTGCCAATATAAAAGGTAAATCCTCCGTTATTAATCATTTCTTCGAGTTTTGGACTACTTACATCATTTATTAGTCCCCGCCATTTTAATTCATCAAATAATTTCATTCTATTTACCAGTGGAACCAATTCCGCCTTTCCTTTCTGCTATTATTTCTTCTTCATTATCAATTGTTCCATATTTTATAAATAATCCTTGAGCAATAGCGTCTCCTATTTTAAATGAAAATATTTTTTCACTAGTATTTTCTATTTTTATAAATATATGTCCTTCATTATCTCCATTATTATAATAATCAGCATCAATTATTCCTACTTGATTAACTAGTCTTATTCCATGTTTAAAGCCTAGTGAGCTTCTAATTATAATCATCAGTATTTCATCACCTGGTAATAAACATTTAATCCCTGTCGGAATAATTATACTTTCTTTTGGTTTTAGATCATAATCTATTAATGAAAATATATCATAACCTCCTGAGTTTTTAGTCTTTCTTACGGGTATTGAATAACTATTATATAGCTCTTCATTATTAACATCTTTCATAAATTGTTCTAAACTTATCTTTTCAAATTTTCTCATTTCTTCCTCCAAATTTTCCAAATAAAAAATCATCAACTAAAGGACGAGTTTTCCCGCGGTACCACCTTAATTCATGATTATCATGCATCTTTTACCTTTAACGTGGGCATTTTATACGTTTTAACTCCAGGACTGTAAATCCCTTCCTCATTAACAAATTTAGTATAACAAAAGATTATTTGTTAGTCAAACCAATTTGATTTTCTAAAATTATATAATAGTTCATCATTTTAATATCAAACTAGCATCAATCTCTTTGTTTTAGAAGCAAAAGAAAAACGCCTTCGCGTTTAATCTTTTTTAGTTTTAGTTTTAGCTTTAGGTGCAGATTCTTTTTTAGTACTTTCTAATTTTTCTGCAGTATTATTAAGAAGCTCAATTGTTTTATCTCTTACTTCAGCTGCTGCTTTTTGCAAAACTGGAGTACCTTTTTCTAAAGCTAATTTGTATAATTCTTCAGCTTTATTTTTAATATTTAAAGCTTGTTTTCTTGCAATTACGCCAACTTTTTCACTATCTAAATCCATTAGCTCTAATTTTAAATCTTCAATTTTTTCGGAAATAGATTCTTTAACATCTTCGACTTCTATCTCTTTAATATTGGCTTTTAACTCACTTAGTTTTTCCATTACATCTTTTCTAGTTTCTGAGCCTTTCTTAGGTGCAAATAAAAGCCCTAGACCTCCACCTATAAGTAATCCGGTAAATATTCCGCCTTTTCTTCTTTTACTCATAATCATCTTCATCCTTTCCGTTTAATCCGAATATCTTATTTACTAATGATACAACAGTGTCAACCACTTTAATACTCAAAAAGTTTAATTTTTCCGAAGCAAAATTAACTATTTTAAACATTCCATTTAATGCATCGACTTTTTCTTTAATACAATCAACAATTTTATTTACTTTATCTATTGTTATTATAAGCTTAACTCCTAGAATAATTACAATAACAAGTAAAATAATTAATAATAAGTAAATAATTATCGGTAGTACGACCCCTAATGCTTCCACTTTCATTCCTCACTTTCTTTTCTATCTTCATACATAGAATCTATTAAATTAAATAAATCCGTTTCAATTGTATTTTCTATGTTAAGATCTTTTTCATCACTATATGGCTGGTCTGGTAATTCATCATCAATTATTGGTTTTATTTCTTCTTTTTTTATATTTTTTTCGTCTTCAGCCATTAATATCTCATCTAGTGTTTTTAAAGCTTCATCTGCTTCTTTAACAGGCTTCTCTTCTTTAGAAGTCTTTTTTTTAGAAATCTCTTTTTTAGAATTTATTCCGTAAGCTTTTTTTCTTACCTCATCTAAATCAGGGGCAGCAACACCAATATCTGTTTTAACTATTATATCATCTTTACTATAATTTTGATCTAGTATTCCATAGACTGGTGATATTATTGGCGTTGGTTTAAACTTATCTTTTGATTTCTCGGTTTTCATCTCTTCGTTAAATAGCCTCGAAAAATCTTTTGGATCAGATTTTCTTACTGGTTCATCTTCAAACTTGAAATTGCGATTACTCCTTGTAACTTCTTCTACTTCTAAAGGAAAATTAAATGTTGAATCAGATTTCATTAATTCTCTTTCTGATATTTCTTCTTTAGAAATTTTGATTTCTTTAATTGTATTTTCTTCCTGAAATTTGGGTAATTTAATTTCTTCTTTTTCTTTTTTAGTTATTATAGGTAATTCATCTTCTTCAATATCAAACAAGACATCTTTAAGCTTTTTAAATACTTTCATGTATATACTCTCCTTAATTAATTAAATCTGGATCAGGTATGTCATCGTCATATTTATCATATTCCTGAACATACTCAACATAATTACTATCCCTTCCACGTACTTCAAATATATTTAACGCCTCTTCATTGAACTTTAGGATGTCATCACCCATCATGTTTTTGAGTATATCATCATTATATTTGATAGTAGATAATATAACTAGAGAATTAACTATTCCTTCTTTTAAATAATTAATGTCTACTATTAGTTCTATTTTAGCATAATTATACATTATTTCAATTAAATATTTATTATTTTGTAAATTAACTTCTAAATAACCTTCTTTATCTTGATAATTGATAACTTTACTTAAATAACTATTTTCATTTAAGGTGTATTCTTCTTTAATATTATTATAATAACTAACAAGATCAACATATAAATAATATTTATAACCTTGGGATGTTATTTTTTCATTTAATTCATTTACTTCTTTAACTACTAAATTTGTTGGTAAATAATATTTATAACCAGTCCTGTAAGTATTAGTTAAATTTAGTTTACTTTGAATAACTTCACTAATTAATTTATCTTCATCTGCTTTACTTATATTAGTACAGCCAGTTATAAATAAACATAAAGTTAAAATTAATAATATTTTTCTCATATGCACCTGCCTGCTCCAATTATACCAAAAATATTAATATATTTAAATCTTTTTATATATAAAAATTAAGCAAAGGTACAAATAATATAAACTTTATATATTTATTATTTATTTTTAGTTGCATATAAATAATTTATTGTTTGTCCTTTTAAAGCAAACTTTTTTTCATATTCAGTTAAAACATTAAATATATCTTCCTGATGCAAGTCTAGTGATACTTTTTTTAATGTATAACCGCACTTACTAAAAGAAGTAAGTGAGTAAGCAAATAAAGATTTATTATCAGTCTTTTGATAAATATTTATAATATTATCAAAGATTGTTTCATAAAGTTTTATAAAATTTGGACTAGTAAGCCTTCTTTTCTCATGGCGAGTTTTAGGCCATGGATCAGAAAAATTTAAATAAAGCGCTGTAATTTTAATTTTGATATATTTATTTATATCAATAGCATCAAAATTCATAAATTTTAAATTGTTTGGTAATTCTTCTACTTTTTCTAAAGCTCTTACTAAAACTGATTCATATTTTTCGATTCCTACAAAATTAATACTTGGAAAAGTCTTTGCCATCTCAATTAAAAAATCTCCCTTACCAGTTCCTATTTCAAGATGCACAGGATTATTATTATCAAAAGTATCTTGATTTAATTCTTTAATTACTAGTGCGTGTGACTGAGCAATCTCACTTGCATTCTTAACATTTCTTAAGCGCATTTTTATGCCTCCTTTATAAACATTTATCCTAAACTTACATATAATAGTCTAGAGGTGAAGAAGATGAAAAAAAATAGAAATGCTTTTTTTGAAAGCTCTGGATATGGTAATATTAATCCTGGTATGAACCCTAATATGATGAATCCAAATATGATGCAACCAGGACAAATAAGTAGTAATGCTAACTTTTATGCAGGTCCTCCCCTTAATCAAAATGTAAATACGGGTGGAATGACTAGCGTTCCTGCAGATATAGACTCTAGACTTGCAAAAATAGAAAGACAAATAAACAGATTAGAAACTAGAGTTAATAAATTAGAAGGAGATACAGAGGGAGTTATTTATCCAGAAAACGATTATAATTATTCTAATTCTATGTATATGGTTTAACTCTTTGTTTTTATTTTAAACTTACCAAAGGTGAGTTTTTTTATGATCTTTTCTAAATCTTTGCCACCAAATATATATTGAGGTATTTTCATCTTTACACTAATGCCTAAATAAATTATGCCCCCAATTACAGCATTTATTAAAATTACCTTGACTGCATCAGTTCTACTATAAACATTAAATGGTAAGAACATATTTATTACAAGTAATATAGCTGTCATAGTTAGGGCTGGTACAAGTAATTTTAAAACTTGTTTAATTGTTTCTTTATATGATAATTTGTGTTCTAAGCTTATGGCATGAAGCCCTATATAAATAGATATTATAAAACTAATTAAAGTAGCTGCTAATGCTCCATAATAAGCTCCAATTCCAATATAATTACATAGAATCATTAAAGGTACATTAAGTACTACTTTAAATAAAAATCCAAAAATACTTGATTGATAAACTGCTTTATATTTATTTAAACTTTGCAGTGTTGAGGTAACAATCATATATAGATTAGCAAATAAAGCTGTAAATATTAAGACTCTTAATATCTCTCCACCATAATGATTAATGTTATAAAATAATGTCCAAACAGGTATAGCTAAGATTGATAAACCTAAAGTAAGAGGAACCGATATATATATTATCATTTGGAGTGATTTATTAATCTTATGATTTAAATCATCCCAATTTTTCTTAGTGTATGCCTCAACTATAGAAGGTATTAAACTAACAGTCATCCCCATTGCAATTGAATTAACAATCATACATAATTTGCTACCCCAAGTAGCAATAGCGCTCGTTATAAATTCAGCATCACTTGCTGTATAACCTAAATGATCAAGAGTCCTTAAAATTAAAACCATATCTACAAAGTTATAAACACTGTTAACTAAGTTTATAATTACAAACGGTATTGCATAAATTGCAATTTTTTTAAGAATAGCTTTATCAGAAATATTATCTTTTTTATATTCTTTATCTAGATTTAAAGCTTTTTTATTTTTTTGGATACTTCTTTGTAAGTAAATATAAGCTACTACACCACCCACAAATGCTCCAAAAACTGCTATACCAACTGCTAAAGTAAGACTTGAATTAAATACTTTATAAGCAAGGTATGATCCAGTTAATATTACAAATATTCTTACTATTTGTTCAATTAGATTAGAGCTAGATGAAGGAGTTATATAGTTATGTCCTTGTAAAAAGCCCTTAGTTACACTCAAATGAGGAATTATTAAAATTGCAAAAGAAACACATCTTATAACAAAAGAAACATCTTCTATTGTATTACCACCTGTTAAATTACCAAGAATTAAGACTGCAAGTTCTTCTGCAAAAACAAAGAGAACTATAAATGATGCAACTGATATATAACCAATAAACTTTTTTCCAAGTTTAAAAGCTCTAGTTTTTGCCTCAGTCATACCAAGCGCACTATATTCGCTAATTATTTTACTAATTGCACTAGGTATCCCAGCTGATGAAATACTTAAGAATATTAAATATATATTATAAGCATAACTATATAAAGCTCCACCTTTTGAACCAACAATTATATAAAAAGGCACAACATAAATCATCCCCAATATTTTAACTAATATTACCGATGCAGTTGCGATAAACGTTCCTTCAATAAAACTGTTTTTTTTCATTATATGTCACTTTCTAATCTCTATAAATCACTAAGGCTGAAAAACAATATATTTGTTCTTCACCATTAGTTGTAATAGCAACGCTATATTTGATATCAAATAAATCTTCTATTTCACTTAAAAAACTATTAATAGCGCTCTCTAAATCCTTTTCATGGGATTCATCAAATACTTTAACTAACATATGCCCTCCTTTATTTAAGGATAGCACTTGCTTAAGTTAAATTTTGTCGTTTTTCTAAATTTAAATTCACTGATTTATATCTATAATTATATCTAAAACCAAAACAAAAATCGACTTTTAGATAGCCTGTTTACACTAGATTGGCATATATTAAGTTCATACAACTATGCAAAGATAATATTATTAAATATGTTAATTAAATGTTAATTACTTAAATAAGATTTAACTAAATCATAAATATCATCAGAAATAGCTTCTATTGTTCTGACTTCATTATCTTTAGTACAATTAATCATATCAAATTTATATCTTTCTTTTATTAAAAAGTAAGTTTCTTCAGCATTTATTTGATGATTTTTGTCTCTTTCAGCACCATCTTTTGACTCACTTCTTCTTTTTCTTAAAACCTCTCCTGCTTCATATGGCATGTATAAGAAAATTACTTTATCTGGTTTAGGTAGTTCAAGTAAGTTAAATTCTAAATGTTCAAGCCATAAAAGCATGGCAATTTTTTCTTTTTCCGAATTGAATTTAGCGCCTTGATGTCCCATGTTAGATTCAACATACCGATCTAAGATAACTGTTGTGCCATTAGATAATTTGTCCGTTATTTTTGATATATTATAAACTCTGTCAGCTGCATAATAAAGTGCGGCTACTTTTGGGGGAATATGTGTTGTTCCTTCAGGAAAAGTACATTTTCCATAATCGGACTTACCTAAAATATTTCTAGCTATTATCTCCCCCGTTGGAGTATCATACATCGGAAAAGATAAATATTCAGCTTTGATTCCGCTTTTATTTAATCTTTCTACTAACTTAGTTGACTGAGTTTTTTTACCGGAACAGTCTGTTCCTTCAATTACAATTAATTTACCTCGCATTTACATTACTTCCTTATCTTCTATTTTTTTCTTGAATTTATATAACTTAGCTGGCCTATTTCCATCAAATTGCTCATGTTTACTAGTATCATCTAAAATATCTAAGCTAAGTATTTTCTTACGAAAATTTCGTCGATCAAATTTTTTATTTAAAATGGCTTCATATACTTTTTGGAGTTCTGGAATTGTTACTGTATCCGGATATAAAACTTTTAAAATATTTGATTTAACTATTTTCTTTTGAAGTTCTTTTACTCCTTCAGCTAAGATTTCTTCATGATCAAAGCCAAGTGGTGGTATTTTATCTAAAGCAAACCAATCAGCATTAGAAGTAGTTCTAGTTTTTCTTAATATATTTACTCTTTTAGAGTCTATTACTCCAAAAAAACAAACTGCTACCATTCTCATAACTGGACTTCTGTTAACTTCACCAAAAATTTTAAATTCAGTTATATTAATATTTTTAATTCCTGATTTTTCTTCAATTTCTCTTAATGCTCCAGTTATTAAATCTTCATTATTATATAGAGCTCCACCAGTTAAGACCCAATATCCTGCGAAAGGCTCATTGGTTCTTTTAACAAGTAAAACTTTGGTAATGCCTTGCTCAACAGTAAAAAGAACAGTTATAACATGAATTCCTTGATTTTTATACAGCTTATTTCTGACGTCCATTTTTACTTTTTCTCTTCTTTAAACAATTAGAACAAAGAGCTATATAATTTTCATTTCCAACTAAGACTGTTTTTACTTTTTTTCCGTCATAATATGAATATATAGCATCCCGATTACAATCATTACATGATGCTTTTTTGGTAACTATTTGATCAGCAACTGCTAAAATTTCAGGCATAATTCCAAATGGTTCTTGCTCGCTAGTTTGATTAAGTCCGGCAATAAATATATCAATATCTTTTTTAATTGATAAATCAAGTAGAATTTGAACATTACCAGTTAAAAGGTTTGCTTCATCAATAAAAATAGTCGTAATTTTTTTATTAAGATATTTTTTAATATCTTTTAAATCTTTTATTAAAATAGCTTTTACTTCTTTATTGCATCTAGTTTTAATAATTCCATAATCTCTTGTATCAATAAAAGGTTTAAATAATAATATTTTGCTTTTATGATATTTTTTATTATATTCATCTAATAATTCATCAGATTTACCGCTAAACATTGGCCCAGTTATTACTTTAATCATTATTACTCCTATGTGTATCTTATTACACATTAATCATATAATAATTAAAAAAGTAAGTCAAGAAAAAGAGACTTAATTTACAGTTTCAAATTAGTAATTTAGAAAGCTTACAAGTCTAAGCTATCTTTATTTAAAAGAAATTCTTGCAATCCTATAATAACAATTCCTAGTTCATTTTGCCATACTTTGGCAATTGAGCCAATTATCTTTTTAAAGGAATCATCTATTCTAACTAATGATTTTTGTTCTTGTTCCATTTTTTCTTTAGTTCCAATATGTAGAGCTGACTGGATATAATATCTTTTACTACCTTGATTACATATAAAATCTACTTCTAATTGTTTTCTTATTTTTTCACCATCTTCAGATACCATATTATGTTCTACTAATCCAACATCTACATTATAACCTCTAGAAATAAGCTCATTAAAATGATATTTAGAAGGTGTAGAAATATATTTTTTACCTTTAACATCATATCTATCAGCTTTGCAGATCATAAATGATTCTAAAACTATATCTTTTTGCAAATTATTCCTATCAATTATATCTTTAAAATAAACTTTTTCAAAAATAGATCTTAAATATATAATTTTTTCTTCATCTTTTTTAAAAGATAAAATCATTGGTAATCCGCCATAATTTAAGTATTCATCCCAAGCTTCTTTTTCGGGACCTTCAAAAGCTGCTTTAAATTCACTGAAACTTAATGGATTAACTCGTATTTCATATCCTCGACCTCTAAATTCTGTGATTATATTGGTCGAAAAAAATTGAATTACTTCCTGTTACATATATATCCAAATTATTTAATTTATTTAATCCATTTAATACTTTTTCAAAATTTGAAACAAATTGAATTTCATCTAAAAATATATAGTATTTTTCTTAAGATACAATTCTTTCTCTAATATATGCTCCAAGTACTTTAGAATTTAAAAGATTCTCATTTTCATCATTATCTAAAGATAATTTTATAATATTTTCTTTTTTTACCCCTTCAGCTATTAAGTAATCATAATATAAATTAAACAACAAGTATGATTTACCACACCTTCTTATTCCAGTTATGACCTTAATAATATTATTATCACGTAAACTTATTAGTTTGTTTAAATATAAATCTCTTTATATTTCTCTCATAGTAGCTCCTTTTGAATATTTTTGCGGGTACCCGCACTTTTTTTCAATTTCTATTTAAAAGTATATCCACATGAAATACAATATTTATTTAGAATATCATTAGGTGTAGCGCACTCTGGGCAAAACTTTTGGGTTTTATGTAATTTTATATCAAGTACTTCAACGTTTGGTGCTTCCTTGCTAGGCTGCATATTAAATGCATTAACTGCCTCAAATTTTTCTTCATTTAGTAAAAACTTTTTTGCTTCTATTTCAGAATTAGCTATCAGCTGAGCTTCAATTTCCGGAACTTTTTTTTCTATAGGTGTAACAGTCTCTTCGATAATATTACTTTCTATTTCTTGAGGTGCCATTAAGTCTATTTTATTAGAATCCAATGACACTAAATCAGGAATATTATGTTCAATAAATTCCTCTTCTATTACTTCTTCTTTTTTATTAAATATTTTCTTTAAAAATTTCATATGACTACCATTCTTTCAAGGATATCTTTTTATCTTCCTAAGTAAATATTACCATATTAAAAGATTGAATTCAATTCAATCTTTAATAACGATATTAACAATTTTTTTAGGGATTATAATAACTTTTATTATTTCGTTATTTTCTAGATGTCTTTTAACATTTTTTTCGGTTGTTGCTAGAGCTTTTATTTCTTCTTCGCTCATATCTTCGGTAACAGAAATAGTACCTCTTAATTTACCATTTACTTGAACACCGATTGAAACAGATTTACTTATTAGTTTAGCTTCATCATATTTAGGATATTTCTGATTATGAATACTAAATTCATTGTTTAGAGTTTCACACCATAGCTCTTCAGTTATATGAGGTGCAAAGGGGGCTAAAATTAAAAGTAATTGTTCTAAATAGTATCTAGGTATCCCCTCTTTTTCATGCCTTACAAGCATATTAGTATATTCCATTATTCTAGCAAGTGCTGTATTAAATTGAAAATTAGATGTATCTAATTTAACATTTTTAATTGTATAATGGAGACTTTTTTCAAGTTCGGGTATTTCTTTTATTTCGTCTTTATAACTTTTAACAAGTCTTTCAATTTTATTATAAAACTTATTTATAGCAATTATTCCATCATCAGTCCAAGGACCACCATCGATATAGTTAAAACCAAACATTAAATAATTTCTTAAAATATCTGAGCCATATGCATCTACAATTGGATCCGGTGCAACTGTATTGTCTTTACTTTTACTCATTTTCTCACCATCAGCACCTAATATAATACCTTGATGAACTAAAGATTCAAAAGGCTCATCAAAATTTAAATAGCCCATATCTCTTAAAGCTTTTGTAAAAAATCTCGCATAAAGAAGGTGCATAACCGCATGTTCAATTCCGCCAACATATTTATCTACTGGTAATATTTTATTTATAATATCTTTGTTAAATGCTTCTTTATCATTATTTGCATCAGGAAATCTTAAAAAGTACCATGATGAGCAGACGAATGTATCAAGAGTATCACATTCTCTTTTAGCAACAGAACCACATACTGGGCATTTAACATTTATAAATTCTTTTGATTTTTTTAGAGGACTTTCACCATCAGGAGTAAACTCTGCTTCTCTTGGCAGAAGTACTGGAAGATCAGCATCAGGTACTGGAACCATCCCACATTTATCACAATAAATAATTGGAATTGGTGCTCCCCAGTATCTTTGTCTAGATACTAACCAGTCTCTTAGTTTATAATTAATTGCTCTTTCCCCAGTTTTGTTTTTTTCTAAATATTTAGTTATTTTCTCTATTGCCTCTTCTTCATTAAGCCCATTGATAATATCTGAATTAATATGTTTACCATCACCTATATAGGCTTTTTCTTCTTTAAATTCGAAAGCTGTTTGATGTAGTTCATCTTTTATTTCATTTAAAATTTTTGACTCACTTACCCACTGTACTTTAAATTTGTTTTCTTCTTCGATATCTAAATCTTGATCTATTTTTGCCTCATCTATAAGTTCAAAATAAACTAAATCACATTCTATATTATAAGCTTTTTCTTTATTATAAGCATAATAATGGTGATTAATAGGAAAAGCTTGATGTAAAAATTTTAAATTAGTATAGCCTGTTTCTTCTATTACTTCTCTAAGAGCACATTCTAAAGCTGTTTCATTTTCTTTAATTGTTCCCCCAATAAATAATCTGCCACCTAAATTGCCCCAATTAATTGTTAAGTATTTATTGGTTTTAGGATTATAAACAACTGCTACAATACTTTTTTTAGTTGTCTCATTTTCTCTTGCATCACCAGTTACCTTTTGAACAACAGGAATAATTTCTAAATTAAATTTTTTAGCTAATTCAAAATCTCGCATGTCATGAGCTGGAACGGCCATAATTGCTCCAGTTCCATATGTTGCTAGAACGTAATCTGCTATCCAGATTGGAATTTTTTTATTATTGATTGGGTTTATAGCATAACTTCCAGTAAAAACTCCAGTTTTTTCACGTGCGGTACTTGTTCGATCTATTTCGCTTTGAGTTGCAGCAATTTTTTGATAATTTAGGACTTCTTTTCTTTGTTCTTTAGTTGTAATTAAGTCAACTAAATCATGTTCTGGTGCAAGCACGCAGTAGGTAGCCCCATAAAGTGTATCTGGTCTTGTAGTAAAGACTTTAAATAATTTATCAGTACCATCAATCTTAAAAGTAATATAAGCACCCTTACTTTTACCAATCCAGTTTCTTTGCAAAGTTTTAGTTCGCTCTGGCCAGTCTAATTTATCTAAATCTGCAAGTAGTTCTTCAGCATAGTCAGTAATTTTAAAGAACCACTGACTCATTTTTTTTCTAACTACAACTGATGAGCATCTTTCACACTCGCCACTTACAACTTGCTCATTAGCTAGAACTGTATTACAAGATGGACACCAGTTAACTGGCGCTAATTTTTTATAAGCTAGACCTTTTTTATAAAATTCTAAAAATAACCACTGTGTCCATTTATAATAATTAGGATTAGATGTATCTATTTCAAAATCCCAGTCATAAGTCGCGCCAATATTTTTAAGCTGGTGCTTCATCACTCTAATATTTTGCTGAGTTGACTTTTCTGGATGAATACCAGTTGTAATTGCATAATTTTCAGCCGGAAGTCCAAAAGCATCAAATCCCATTGGATGAAACACATTATATCCTTCCATCCTCTTTAATCTTGCCCAAGTATCAGCAACACCATAATTCCACCAATGTCCCATATGTAGTTTAGCACCTGATGGATAAGAAAACATTTCTAAACAGTAAAGCTTTTTTCCTTCTGCTTCTCTATCAAACTTATATATTTTTTCTTTTTCCCATTTATCTCGCCATTTTTTTTCAATTTTATTTATATTTTCCATCTTTTACTTCTTTCTATTTCTAACAAGTGCTTTGCCAATTGATCCATATATCAAATAAATTAAAATCATCAAGAGAGCAAAGCCAATTATTATTTGCCATATATAATCATCAGACAAAATAGTTGTAATAGTTGCTGTTACAGCTATTATTAAACTATTTACCAAAACAAATACTAATCCTAATTTATCTTCATCAAAATCTTTTTTAGATAATTTAAATTTAGATTTAAGTAATAAAAACTCTCTTGACTTTTTTAAAGTACCTCTCTTTTTTTTAACAAAATAATTAATTAATAATATTATAAATATACTAACAAAAGTTATTAAAAAAAACATTAAATCTTCCATATATCCTCCTATAAAAAAGCACGATTTTTCTAAAGGACGAAAAACCGCGGTACCACCTTAATTGGATCTTTAAACTAATAAAGGAGTTAACCTAGTACATCCAAAAGTAAGTTCATAACATTAACATGTTAATTTACACCAAACATTAACTCTCTATAATATTAAATATTATTACTACTCTTTTTTCTTCTGCTTAAAAATATTATATTAAATTTCTGCAATATATTCAAGTAATTTAATAAACATTTTAATATATTTGCTTTTTAAACCTTTTGATTTAAACTTTCTGATTGCAATTCTTTTTGTTTTAATCTCTGAATCACTAAATAAAACACTGGCAATTTCTTCTTTTAAAGTAGTTTTTATTTGCAAGTCAGAAATAATTGTATCAATATCTTCATTAATTATCCGCTCAGCATCTATTTCAATATCAGTTCCTTTACAGTTAATAGAAATCTGCTTACTTGAATCAGCATCTGCAACCTCAACAATAAAGTCATTACCAGATGCATACGACTGAACTTCATTTTGTAATTTATCGCCTATATAAAGAATTACTTCATCAGCTTCTCGGGTATTCCTAAATCTAATCTTATAAAATCTTTTATTAGGTACTATTCCGCCTTTTCCTTCTGTTGGCCTAATAATAGCGGTAAAATTATTAACTTGATAATTATAATCTATATCCGTTATCAAGTATTCTCCATTTTTATATAAAGAAGAAATACCGTCATCTTCATATAATTTGTAAGTACTACTCTTGCCTGGAAAAATATGAATTTCCAATCTTTCTGGAGAATCAGTATTATTTAGATCATTATCATCTAATATTGCTAGGGGGATAATCGTGCCTTTTTTAGCAAATACTGGATAATCTTCATCTTTGAAAAATGAAACATATCTTTTACCTCCGACATACTTTTTACCAGTTTTAAAATCATACCAAATACCATTAGGTAAAAAGATTCGGTGAACAGTTCGGTTCATAAGTATTTCTTTTTTATTAGTAATTGGAGCGATAAACAATTCTGATCCAAAATAATACTCATTTTTATATAATGGCTCATCATATATTTCTGGATATTTATAGTACACAGGTTGAATAAGAGGTAACCCCGTTTTAGCATATTTATAACCTTCAGTATATATATAAGGAATAAGCCGGTGACGAAGTCTTAAATAATCTTTAACAATTGCCAAAGTTTTAGCATCCCAAAGCCATGGTTCTCTTTTGTAATAATGACTCTCAGCTGATGATAATCTTAAAATTGGACTAAAAACACCGAATTGGACAAAGCGAATATACATCTCTCCATCTTCTACTCCATCTAAATATCCGCCAATATCATGACTCCACCAGCTCATACCAATATTTGAACTCGTTGAGTTATATTCAGGTATTATGTTTAAATTATTCCAGCTAACTTCTGTATAGCCTGAATAATGAACTGGGTAATTGTGAGCTGCCAGTCCTCCATTTCTAGATAGAATCATTCCTCTTTTACTAAAATCTTTTTTATAATCAGTAAAATGATAATGATTAAGAGCTCTTAAAGTCAGTAAATCTCTAGGATTATAATAATCAATCCAGTAAAAATCAACCCCTATATTGTTAAGTGGTCTGATTAGCTCATCAAAATAAGCAGATAAAATACCTTTATTAAATACATTAAAAGGAATAATGCCACTATCAGTTAGTTCAGCAGTTGTTTTAAATCTTTCATAAGATATCTCATCTGGAGAAATCCCCCCAGTTGGGTCTATATTTAATCCTAATCTTATTTTTTTTGCATGAAGAAAGTCAATCATCTTTTTAGGATTATCTAAAAGATCATAATTAAAAGTAAAACCCGAATAAGTATTTTCATAAAGAATGTGCCAGTACTTACTTAAAAGAATAATGGATAAAGGAATATCACGACTGTTAAATTCCCAAATTAAATCCTCAATTTCTTTTTTTGTATATGGATAATCTTTATTCCACCAAACTCCTAAAGAATAGCGAGGAATTAGTGGAGGCTTACCAGTTAATTTATAGTAATCTCTTAAACAAAAACCAAAGTCTTTACGATATAAAAAGACATAAATATCTATTCTTTTATCACTACGGCGCCCAAGTGAACCATCTTTATTAAATATTAAACTTTCTGAATCATCAAGTGAAACAAAACCATCAGTTGAATATAATCCTTTACTGTAATTAACACTACCATCAGAATTATCTAAACTATAACTAGTCCCTTTAAAGTTACGTGCCTCTGGATGATGATAATACCAAAACTTATCTGTATTAACTAAGCTTATTTTCAAATTTTGATCTGGTGTTACTCTAGAACCAATAAATGGTCTATTTTTAGTATATTCTAATTTAAAATAATTTGTCGAAATAACTAAAAAATCTTTATCTTCTTTTTTTAAAAATTTAGGAACATTAAAACGTCTACACTTAACTAGTTCAGTTGGTCTATTTTCAAAAGTACCTGTTTCACTATATTCAAGACGCACTAAAACATCACTTAAAATAGTGATGCGATACTTTTCCCCAGTTATCATTGCTCCATCTATTGAACTTGCTTCTTCATAATTAGGAACTGAAAAATGTGGTTTTAAACTAGCCATATTCTTTACCCTCTTTATTATCATAATAATATCATATTTTATATAAGTGGGCAAGCTCGTTTAACAAGCTTTTTCTTTGTTATTTTGGTGGTTTTTATGGAGCACCCCCAAAAAAATCATTTCAATATGTTTGACAAACTACATATAATTATATATAATACAAATGCAGATTTAAGGCAGGACCTTTAATTAAGCAAGTAATGTGTTTATTTGAAATAACTTTAGTAACTTATACTGCCTAAGGGAAAAAGATGAGTAGACACCCTACATGTTTGAAAAGGTTATCCTTTTAAAGCAAAGAAAGGAGAAATATTTTGTCAAGATATACAGGACCAATTTATCGTAAAAGTCGTCGACTTGGTTTTAGTACTCTAGAAAATGGAAAAGAATTAAGTAGAAAACCATATCCTCCAGGAATTCATGGAACAAGCAGACGTAAAAAAACAAGCGAATATGGAATTCAATTACAAGAAAAACAAAAATTAAGATTCATGTATGGACTTACAGAAAAACAATTTGCCCGTACTTTTGAAAAAGCAACTAAGATGCAAGGAATTACTGGTGAAAATTTATTTAAACTACTTGAAAGTAGACTTGATAATGTTGTCTATCGTATGGGACTAGCTAGCACAAGACGTGCTGCTAGACAAATTGTTAACCATGGTCACATTTTAGTTAATGGATCAAGTGTTGATATCCCATCTTATACAGTTAAACCAGAATCAATAATTTCTGTTAAAGAAAAATCTTTAAACCATCCGGCTATTAAACAATCTCTAGAGGCAACTTTAGCAAGACCAGCTTATGTAAATTTCGATGTTAAAAAGATGAGCGGTACATTTATAAGATTACCTGAAAGATCGGAACTTAATGCTGATATTAATGAATCGTTAGTAGTAGAATACTATAACAGATAGAAAAACTGAAAAAATTTCAGTTTTTTTTGTATTTTAACAGTATCAGCATATTATTAACAAAAAAAAAAGCTTATTAAATATAAACTTCTTTTTATTTAACTTTTTCTATTTCAATAAAAACTTTGTGATTATTTATATCTATTGTTTGAATTAGGTCTTCTTTAAAATTAATGCTTAACCCTAAAGTTTCATCTTTAATATATTCTTCAAATTTATTAATCGTTTCTATTATTTTTTCACTTGCATTATAATAAATATGGATGCGATCTACTAAATTTAATTTTAGTTCTTTACGAATATTTTGGATTTTACTAACTAACTCTCTAGCTAAACCTTCTAACAATAATTCTTCAGTTAATGTGGTATTTAAAATTACAAAGTTATTAGCACCCATTCCGACATTTAAACCTTCTTTGGAAGAAATTCTTATTTCAATCATATCTTCTGAAACTAAAATTTCTTCTTCATCTAAGTTTAATTTTATTTTTTTTCCAGATTGAAGCTTAGTTATTTCATTATCTGTTAAATTCTCTAAAAGCATTGCAAAAGTCTTTATTTTAGAACCAAATATTTTGCCTACTTCTTTATAGTTAGGTTTAACTGATAAATTCATATAATTATTTAAATTATCAACATAAGTAATTTTTTTAACATTTAACTCTTCTTTTATTAGTTCATCTAATTCGGCAATTATATTTTTGTTTTTTCCATCAAGTAGTATTTCTGAAAGAGGCTGGCGGACCTTTATTTTAGTTTCTTCTCTAACGTTTCTACCAATACTTATTAAACTTCTTACTAAATCCATTTTAGTTTCTAATGGCTTGTTAATTAAGTTTTCATCATATTTAGGAAAATCTGTTAAATGTACTGACTCCTTACCAGTTAACTTTCGATAAATTTCTTCGGTTATAAAAGGAGAAATTGGAGCGATTAGTTTACATAATCCTATCAGGGTTTCATAAGTAGTTAAGTAAACTGACTGTTTAGAATTATTCAAAGTACTTCCCCAAAAACGATCTCTATTTCTTCTAATATACCAATTAGATAAATCTTCTGATACAAAATCTGTTGCAAACTTTACTACTTTATGAAGATCATATGCCTCATAAGCATCAGTTACATTCTTAATTAGGGTGTTATATTTTGATAGTAACCATCTATCAATATCTTCCCGTATTTTTACTGGAACATCACATTTATCAATATCAATATTATCAATATTTGCATACATTGAGAAAAATGAATAAGTGTTTTTTAGGGGATTAAAGAATTTAGAATAAACTTCTTTTAATCCTTCATAATCAAACTTAAGTGGCATCCAAACAGGTGATGCATAAAGCAAATAAAATCTAACTACATCTGCTCCATACTCTTCCATTAGAGCAAAAGGTTCAATAATATTGCCTTTACTTTTACTCATTTTCTTACCTTCAGAATCAAGCAACAAATCATTTACTAATACATTTTTATATGGAGCTTTACCAGTAATAAAGGTTGATATTAATATCAGTGTGTAAAACCAGCCTCTTGTTTGATCAATTCCTTCACAAATAAAGTCCGCTGGAAACTGAGTTGCAAAAACTTCTTTATTTTCAAAAGGATAATGGTACTGGGCAAAAGGCATTGACCCAGAATCAAACCAACAATCAATTACTTCTGGAACTCTTTTCATTTCTTTAGAACATTTAGGACATTTTAATTTTACTTCATCAATATTTGGCCTATGAAGTGAAATAGCTTTATCAATTTTAATAGTAGCTTTTTTGATAAGCTCATCTTTTGAGCCTATCATCTCTTCATGACCACAAACACATCTCCATAAAGGAAGTGGTGTCCCCCAATATCTATTTCGAGATATTGCCCAATCATTCATATTTTCAAGCCAGTTACCAAAACGTTTTTCTCCAACATGAGCAGGAAACCAATTAACTTTATTATTCTCAGCAATAACCTTATCTTTAATTTTAGTTACTTCTAAATAATAACTAGGTTTAGAATAATATATAAGTGGACTATGACATCTCCAGCAGTGCGGATAATTATGATTTATTCTTTGCTTTTTAAATAATTTGTCATTTTCTCTTAAATATTTAATTATTTCAATATCTGCATCAAAAACAAGTAAATCCTTCCAAGGCCCTTCAGTATATTTTCCAGCCTCATCAACTGGGTTAATAATTGGTAAATTATATTTTCTACCAACTTCATAGTCATCTTGCCCAAAAGCTGGAGCCATATGCACAATACCAGTCCCGTCTTCCATACTCACGAAAGTAGCATTAGTTACATAAAAAGCTTTTTTAGCTGGATTTATAAATGGAAGAAGTTGCTGATATTCTTCATACTCTAAATCTTTTCCTAAATAGGTTTCTATTACTTCTGCATGTCCTATTACATTACTTACTAGTTTTTTAGCAACTATAAAATTATAGTCACCAGACTTTACCTTAACATATTCTTCTTTGGGATTTACACAAAGGGCAACATTTGCAAGAAGAGTCCAAGGGGTAGTTGTCCAAACTAAAAAGTAAGCATCTAATTTCTTCGATTTAAAAGGCACTGTTACTGTCTCAACAGTTACATCTTTGTATCCTTGAGCAACTTCATGGCTAGCAAGCCCTGTTCCACATCTTGGACAATATGGAAGTATTTTATGCCCTTCATAAAACAAACCTTCATCAAAAAACTTCTTTAAAATCCACCACTCGGTTTCTATATAATTATCATGATAAGTTAGATAAGGATTTTTTAAATCAATAAATTGTCCCATTTTAGTTGTTAATTTAGCAAACAAATCTTCATTACGCATCACACTTTCACGACACTTTTTATTAAATTTAGCAATACCATATTTCTCGATATCATTTTTCGAAGTAAAGCCAAGTTCTTTTTCTACTTCCAGTTCAACTGGAAGACCATGAGTATCCCAACCAATCTTACGTAAAACTTTATAGCCTTTCATTGTTTTATATTTACAAAAAGAATCTTTTAATAACTTTGCCAGCATATGATGAAGCCCAGGGTATCCATTAGCAGTTGCTGGTCCATCATAAAATACAAAATACTTATCACGATTATCAATTGACTTTTGAAAAACATCATTTTTTTCCCAATAATCTGAGTATGATGACTCTACCATACTTATTTTTTCTTTACTTAATTCTTCATATTTTTTCATATATTCCTCCTATAAATTAAAAAAATCATAAACTAAAGGACGAGCAAATGCCCGTGGTACCACCTTAATTCATGACTATCATGCTCTTAAACTTCATAACGGAAAGTAACCGATTTTTTAAAAAAATGCATCAGATTAGTGATCTATTAATAAATATTATACTTACTTTCACCAAATGTAAACTCTCTTTAATAATTTTTTATTAGCCGGCTAATCTTCAAACTGCTTATAAAGAATTATATGCAATTATTGCTACTTTGTCAAATTATTTTATAAGTTAGAATCCTTATTATTAACGAACTTCAATTAAATTACTAATTTCTTTTATATTAGTTAAAAACTCTAATATATCAAAAGCTATAATATCTATATTATTAAAATACTTATAAAGTTTTATTGCGTCAATAACATCGACGTGAATTTTTGGTGCGAAAAATATTGAAAAAGTATCCTCTTTAACTTTTTGTTTATATTCTGTTAAGTGTCTTTTAATAGGAATAATTTAATTATTAATTGATCACATATGTACACTACTTATTTCTATTTTCCTTTAAAATAATTAAAAAAAAAGCAGCTTTCAGTAAAACATATTTGCTTCTTATATTTAAAATTATAATTGTTTGTTTCTGTTTTAAGTTTTAATATAATAAATACTTGTAATTAATTTTTTAAGTTTGCAATTGAGACTACTAATACTCCATCTGATCTTTGATAAGAATTTTGTCCCCCATATAGAACCATTAAAAATGATGGTTTTCCTTTTATATCAGTATTAATTTTGTTTTTTAATTGCAATAGATTTGTAGCTGCTTCATCAACTTTTTCTTCACCAAGTTTTATTTCTACCGCGCCCCATCTACCATCATTTAATTCTAGTATCGCATCTATTTCATAACCTTTTTCTTCTCGATAATTAAATATATTACCATCAATACTATCTATATAAATTCTTAAATCTCGCAAAGCTAAAGCTTCAAATAGAAAACCAAAATAATTAAAATCAGTTAAAATTTTTGCACTTGTTAATCTTAAAGAGGAACAAACCAAGGAAGTATCAACCAATAATTTTTTATAACTTTTTCTAAGAGCTGTTTTACTTCTAATTGAAGTAGGCCAAGAAGGAATATTTTCAATTATAAATAATTTTTCTAAAGTGATTTTATAATCTCTAAAGGTATTACTACTAATTTCAATTCCTTCATTGATCATATCTTCCATTATTGTTACATTACTTGCATAAGTTGCAATATTTCTTGAATATGATCTTAGAAGAGCATTCAAATAAAAACAGCAATATTTAATAAAACATAACTGCTGGTTTTATTTTCTGAGGATCTTTATCATATTTTTTATAAAGGGCTATTTCTTTATCTCTTACTACAAATAAAATATAATTATCTATTTCTCTATCTAATATCTGACCGTTTTTTACTTTATATAGCATTTTTGGATCTATTTCTTCTTTTGGATAATCTTTTAATATTTCTATTACATTATAGAAGTAATGTTTATTATATAAAACATCATCTAAGGAAGATGCATTATCTATTTTAAAATTACCCAAAGAAGTTCTTCTAAGTTCAGTAAGTGTTGCAACTGTTCCAAGTGATGCACCAATATCTCTTACTAAACCACGAATATAAGTTCCTTTAGATACTTTAGTTTTAATTTTAATAATATCTTTGTCAATAGATAAAAGTTTTAAATCATATATAGTAACGTCTCTTTTAGGGAGCTCTACTTCTTCATTGCATCTAGCATATTCATATAATTTTTTACCCATAACTTTGACTGCTGAGTATATAGGAACTTCTTGACTATAGGTTTTAATATATGATTTTAATGTTTTCTTGATTTCTGTTTCTTTAATATTTACTTTTTCTTCGATTAATATATTGCCTGTAATATCTAAAGTATCAGTTAAAACTCCTAATTTAAAAGTAGCTATATATTCTTTATCTTGATTAGTTAATATATTAGATAGTTTAGTTGCTCTACCAATTAAACATACTAAAACGCCAGTTGCCATTGGATCTAGTGTGCCAGTATGACCTATTTCTTTTGTTTCTAATATCTGATTTAATCTATTAACTACATCTCTGCTAGTAATACCAGCTGGTTTATCAATAACTATCGCACCATTCATTTTATTTACCCTTCTTTAACCTACTAAGTAATTCTTATTAGTTGTTTTTTTCTTTTTTCCCCAAACCAATTATTTATTTATATCTGCAAGTATCCTTTCGATATTAGTACCATATTCAATCGACTTATCAAAGATGAATTTTAATTCCGGTGTATGTCTAATATCAATTCGCTCAGCAAGTTCAGTTCTTAAAAATGAACTTGCTTTATTTAATTCTTCTTGAACTAAATTTTTATCATAATCACCTAAATAAGTATAATATATTTTAGCAAGACCTAAATCAGAAGTTACGTCAGTGGCAGTTATTGTAACAGTTTTTAGTATTTCTGATTTGGCTTTATCTAGAATAATTTCTGATAATTCTTTTACAATTTGTGAACCTATTCGTTCTGTTTTTATTTTACTCATCTTTTTATTTCAACCTCTTCATAAGTTTCAAAGACATCTTTTTCTTTAATATTATTATAATTATCTAAAGTTATACCACATTCAAAACCTTGTTTTACTTCTTTAACAGTATCTTTTTCTCTTTGAATAGAAGAAATTTTACCATCATGAATAATGACTCCGTCTCTTATAATTCTTACATTAGATTGATTTTTAATTATTCCACTAGTTACCATAACTCCAGCAATACTTCCAACTTTGCTAAATTTAAATAATTGCCGAACCTCAGCAGTTCCCATAATTTTTTCTTCAAATTCTGGGTCAAGTAAACCTTTCATAGCAAGTTCCATCTCTTCAACTAGTTTATAGATTACTTGATATAATCTTATTTCGACATTGTATTCTTTAGCAACATCTTTAGTAATAGAGACAGGTGAAACATTAAAACCAATCACTAATGCATCTGATGCATTAGCAAGAACAATATCGCTTTCAGTTATTGTTCCGATACCTGATCTAATTACTTTTATTTTTGCGCCTGCAATATCTATTTTTTCTAAAGCATTTTTTACAGCTTCTTCAGAGCCTCTAACATCACATTTTAAAACAACGTTTATTTCTTTGATTCCACATTTTATTTTTTCGAACATATCTTCAAAAGTTAGAGGAATATTTTGGCATCTTTTTTCTTTGCTTTGAACTAATCTTTTTGCCGCAACATCGCGTGCTGATTTTTCAAGTTCAAAAGCCATAAATTTATCTCCAGCTTCTGGATTTGCATTTAATCCCGTAATTTCAACTGGAGTAGAAGGTCCTCCCTCAACAATATCTCTACCTTGATCATCTTTTAAGGTTCTTACTTTACCATGAGTTGACCCAACAACTACTGGATCTCCTAATCTAAGAGTTCCATTTTGAATCAGTAGTGTTGCAACGCCTCCAATATTTTTATCAATCCGCGACTCGATAACTGTTCCAACCGCATAGCGATTTGGATTAGCTTTTAACTCTCCTACCTCAGCAATTACTAAAAGTGTTGCAAGAAGCTTATCAATTCCCTCGCCTGTGTGAGCACTGATATTAACAAATGGGATATTTCCTCCCCAAGCTTCAGGATTTAAATTAAGAGCAGCAAGCTCTTGCATAACTTTTTCAGGATTTGCCTCAGGTTTATCAATTTTATTGATTGCAACAACGATTGGAACATTTGCTGATAGTGCATGATCGATTGCTTCTTCGGTTTGGGGCATTACCCCATCATCAGCTGCGACAATTATAATAACAATATCTGTAACACTTGCTCCTCTTGCCCGCATTTCCGTAAATGCCGCGTGACCTGGAGTATCAATAAATGTTAATATCTCCCCATTATAAGACGTTTGGTATGCTCCAATTGCTTGAGTGATTCCTCCTGCTTCACATGATGCCACACTTGCACATCTTATATAATCAAGTAGTGATGTTTTACCATGATCAACATGTCCCATAACTGTTATAACTGGTGGTCTTTTAACTAAATCTTCATCACTATCAACAATCTCATATTCTTCAAAATTAGAAATATCTTGGCTTGCTTCTTTTTTTAAAACTTTTTTATAATCAACAACAATTATTTCCGCTGTTTCAAAATCAATTGGTTGATTTTGATTAATCATTAGTCCTAAGCCAATCAACTTTTTAATTACTTCTGCACTTCCTACTTGCAGGCTATCAGCAAAATCTTTAACCGTCATTCCTTCTCTATAAAGAACAACATCACTGCTAGTTTCAACATTTCCCATTAGCTTAGTCTTATTTTTATACATAGCTTTTCTTTTCTTTGTATAATCACTAGTTTCTTTAACTTGAAATTTTTTCTTTAATTTTTGTTTTCTTTCAGAATCATCTTTAATATAACTAGATTCTTTTAATATTTCTTCAACAGCATCATCTAGTACATCATTATCCTCATGGGTTGCATCCGTATCGGTGCTGATAAGGTTCATAGAATTATCTAAAACAATAATATCATCATCTTCTAAAAGATCACTACTTTCTGTTTTTTTAATTCCCAGTTCTTTACACTTGCTTATTACTTCTTGAACTGTATAGCCCATCTCAGTTGCATATTCTTGTATACTCATTTAAGAGCACCACCTTTCTTAATCTATCATCTTTAATAACTCATCATATATCAAGACATTTACATCAGTTTCAAATACTCTATTTAAGACTTTAGTATTTTTTGCTTTATTTATTACTTCAATATCTTTTTTTAAATAGCACCCTTTACCATTTAGTTTACCTGATAAGTCTATTTTTATTTCATTTTCATTCATTACTATTCTAATTAAGTCCTTCTTAGGTAATTTTTCTTTAGTAATAACACACATTCTCATTGGAATTTTTTTCACTAAGCTTCATTTCCTTCTTCAGTAATTTGCTTTAAGGTTTTAACAGTAATATGGAATTTAGTTAAACGACTAGCAAGCTTAATATTTATTCCTTTTTTACCGATGGCAAGTGGTAAGTTATCCTCATCAACAATTGCTAGAGCTTCTCTTGTTTTAGTATCATCTAGTATATTTACAATAATACCTTTAGCTGGAGATAAAGCATTAGCAATATACTCACTATTATCTTCACTATAAAGTATTAAGTCTATTTTCTCGCCATTTAATTCTTTTAAAATACTAGAAATTCTAGAGCCTCTTTCCCCAATACATGTCCCAATTGGATCAATTCTCTCTTGATCTGTATTTACCGCAACTTTGCTTCTTACTCCGGCTTCCCTAGCAACACCATAAAGTTGGATTATTCCATCTTCAAGTTCAGGTATTTCTAGTTCAAACAATCTTTTAACAAAATTATTATGTTTTCTAGAACATAAAATTAGTGGTCCCTTAGGAGTTTCTTCAATTTTTTGTAAATAAACTTTAATTGAAGTTCCCATTTTTACTTCTTCACCAGGAATCATTTCAGTTTTAGGAAGGATTCCTCTTGTTCTTCCTAAGTCAATATAATAATTTTTATTATCTTCCATTGCCAGCATTCCTAGCATTATTTCATCTTGTTTATCAGAAAACTCTTCAACAATACTTGACTTTTCAGCATCTCTTATCTTTTGAGTTAAAACTTGTTTAGCAGTTGATGCTGCTACTCTTCCAAAATCTTTAGGTGTTACTTCTTCTTCAATTGTTTCCCCAACTTTAATATTTGGAACAAGTTTTTTTGCATCTTCTAATAATATTTGCGCATCTTCGTTTATTTCCGGTTCTAAATAAGTAATATTACCTTCTTCATCAATAGTTTCTTCTCCATCAATATAGTCATCAACTACTACTAAATATGAATAAACCTTAATATTACCTGTATCACGATTTATATCTACTTTAACATTAGTTTTAGAATCAAAATTTTTCTTATATGCAGTCATTAAAGCTTGCTCCATACCATCAAAAACTATATCTTTATCAATTCCTTTTTCTTGAGCAATATTATTTACTGCTTTAATAAATTTTTTCGTATCCATTTTTTAACCTCTTTCTTTACTGGAAATATCTAATATATATTCTTCTTTTATTAAATCATACTCATCAATAATCGGATTTATTATTTTTGTTGCGTATGCTACCTGATCTAAATCAAGTCCACCAACTTTATCTAAAGTAATCTTTAAAAAATTATATTTATTTTCTTTAACATACTCTATTTTATCAACAATAATTTTTCTATCAACTAATTTACTTTCAATAACAATTTTTATTTTTTCTAAACTTTCTTGCATATGTCCTCCTAAAGCAATAATAAAAGCGGGATGTTCTGCCCACTTAAATCTGTATTTGTATTATAACAAAGGCCTTCACTAAAGTAAAGGATTTATAGTTACAATTCACAGCCAAATGACAAAATAATTTATTGCATAAGAAAGCGGAACAATTATTGTTCTTCTTTTTTGTAGTTTAATACTTCTGTTAGAGTATAAGGGTTGCCATGCATTAATCTC